>MDTD01045302.1_pt1 | contig 39316 bp, 30 predicted proteins | sample 811221 | NCBI WGS metagenome assembly MDTD01 (sample SAMN05326646, study PRJNA326480) | marine metagenome | isolation source: seawater | place: Pacific Ocean: South West | collected 2011
CGATGGGCGCCATTTAAACTCACACCCCATCGGCGCGAGGCATCGGTCAGTTTTTTGCCCTTTTTATATTTGTCGAATTCTTTGATGAACACACAAGGGTCTACCCAGGCCAGGGTGGGTAATTCTTTGTTTTCATTTTCAAACGCCTTTTCTATAAAACGGCGATCAAAGTCGGCGTTATAAGCGACCATAAATGCTGATCTTTCCATGAGCGCTTGCAGCTCGGGCATGACCTCTTGCCACGCAGGGGCGTGTCGTAGCATCTCGTCTTGAATCCCTGTGAGTTGCTTGATTTCATTGGACAACTCGCCCTTGAACTCGATGAGGTGTGCGCCCTTTGAAATGAGATGGCCATGACGACAATACACCCAGGCCAACTCAATGATTTGGTCTTTATGTGGGTGGAGGCCCGTGGTTTCAGTGTCTACCACCAAAAAAGGCAGGGAAGCCCAATTGGAGGCATTATCGCCTTCATTGGCCATCTGCGTGGTCGGTTTGCCCGAAAATAAAGAAAGTTGGTGTTCGTCCATGATCGTCTTGCACCATGAAACCACAACAAGAGACGAAAGCCAACGATTGTAAGATGAACATCAATGCACAGAGCTACGGCACGTTGCTCGTCATCATCGCATGAGGGATAATTGTTGAGAGATTCTGGTGTGATGACGGCTTAGGCACGCCCTGTGTCATCAAAAAGCAGGAGGGTTTTTCCGATTCGGAGCCGGTCTCCGGGCTTCAAGCTGGCGTCATTGACCGCTTGCCCGTTGACTTTGACACCATTGGTGCTCATCAAATCTGCCACGCTGAGGCCATTGGGGTGGGCAAAAATCATGGCATGAGATTTACTCACGGCAGGGTCTTCCAACAAAATATCGTTGTCGCGCTCATCGAATTGAAGGCGGCTTGCAGCGCCATCGTGTGTGTTCAGATGTTCTTGCATGCGGCTTTGCAAACGCTCCGTGAGAATTTGGTCGCCAGAAAGCGTCACTTGCATGGTGATTTCTTGGGTTTGGTCCAAACGACCGATGAGGCGGAAGGTGCCCGGTTTCAAATTGAACCGGGTTCCATGTACAGGGCCGTCAATAATTACCAACTGGTTTTGATGCTGCATGGGGCGTCCTCCATGAAATCCCAAAAATCCTAAGGGCTTAAACCTTTATAGCCCGGGCCCGAGAAAAAAGCAGATTTTTGACCTTTTCCGCATTCTTGCATTTGACTGAGGACAGTCCTATTTTCCCTGAAAGATTTTTTCGGGGGATGGAGGAGTCGGCCTTGTCCGTGCAACAGGACGCATACGACCTGCTACAACAACGTGCCTTTGTTGCTCAGCTTGCCTCAATTGAAATTGCAATGGTGCAACAAATGGTGGCCGAACCCAGCTGGCTAACGTCGGAAGATGAGGCAACCTTACGATGGGCATTGTCCATGGCGCGGGTTTCCCAGGTGGTATCCGACGAGACCCGGCCCCATTCGGCGATCGATGTGGGCCACGCCACTGATATGTTTCGGCAAAAGCTACACAAATTGCTCGCCCCTTGCGTGGGAACCTCAATGGTGGTGAGGCGCGATGTGGTGCCTAAACAAATGAAGGCCATTTCAAAGTTGCTCACCGAAGAAAGAGCGGCTTTGTTGAGTTTGTATGGAACTCGGATGTCGCCAGAAGCGTTGGATCGTGCTGTTCGGAAGAGACCTCTGGCTTTGGCATTGGGTGGGGGCGGTGGAACCGGCTACGTATTTTTGGGTGCGATGATGGAATTGGATGAGGCGGGTTTGGTGCCCGATGTCATCGCGGGCAGCTCAATGGGGGCTATCTTGGGCGCTTTCCGGGCAATCACCCCACATTTTCACGTGGAAGAGATGCGTAAATTGATTTCGTCGCTGTCTTGGTCACGCGTCTTTCGTCTCTTTGAACGAAAAAGTAGGTTTGGCATCCCCGCCACCTTATCCCTCTACCTGCGTGAGGTCATCGGCCATGAGTTCGAGCGGGAGGAAGGTTTTTTGGCCCTCAAGGATTTGAGTATTCCTCTGAGGGTGGTGGTGGCCGGCCTGAAAGGTACTGATGAAGAGAATGCGCTCGATTTGGACCGGTATGCCCACCTGCTCGACGATACGGCCGAAAACCCTTTAAATATGCGCAAAAGGGCTGGTAGCATCCTAAAAACGGTGGTGGATTTTGCACGACAGCCCATCAAAAGAATTACTTTGGGTTTGACCGAGCAAAGCCAAACGTTTGATGTGCTGGACGCCATCGGTTTTTCAGCATCTGTGCCCGGCATGATTCATTACGATATAGAACGGAATGACCCCAGGATGCTGGATTTGGTTGAAGGCATAATGGCCCAAGAAGGTGTTTCCCGGTTTTTTGATGGTGGCTTTGCAGACAACTTGCCGGGTCTGGACGCGTGGTATGCGGCTCAAGATGGCAGTATTTGCCAAAGAGACCCCTTCGTTCTGACCCTGGATAGTTTTGCGCCCCAAATATCGCGGCACATATTGTTTTTGCCGCTGATGCGCCTGGCTGCAGAGCGCAGCAAGGAGGGGCGCGCGGTATCCGACCTAAATATCGAGTATAAAAAGGTTTTATCTCCAATACACGTGGTTCCGAAGGCCGAGGCGTTCGTTCGTGCTGTGAAGAATGGCCGTAACGAAACCAAGCCTCACATCCCATTCATTCGTAAAATGGTGGGCCCCATTCCTGAGCCGCCTTGCCTAAAATCGTCGTAAAGGGCTTTAAACCGAGCTGAAAAAGATCCAGATTGCTGCACCTTTCTTGTCTGAAAAAGGGTTTAAGCTTTGACAAAGGGGGTTCCGCCCTTTAAAGACCCGATCGTTCAAGACATAGAGTCTTGGCTACCAAAAAGGTTATTAAAGCATTTTATGCCATACTTGAGGCAAAAAATATGTGTAAAACCTGGACTGAGACGCCACGCGCCTAAGTGGGCCTCGTCCAACATCAGGCAGCATTTTGCTGTTCAGAGCACCGCTTCTGTTCATAAACCTGACTTTACTGTACTGGAATGCACCTTTTCTTGTGGGGAGAATATTTAGATATGTCTTTTGATTTTGATGATTTTGAAGTTCGAGGCCGGTTTTACGATATCGAAGAGAAAACCGAAGTGCTTCGGGAGCTGATGGGAACGCTTTATAAAGAAGAGCAAGACGACCTTCACGAAGCCTGGGCCATTGCTTACATTCACCACGATTGCGCCCTAGACGGGACGGTTTTAAATCATGAAGAACTGCGTCCGGTTTGTTCTCGCAAGGTGGCGCAGACCCCTCGTGCCATGAACGGCGTTCAGTTGGTACGTAACCATCACGAATTATTGAGCCAGTTGCTGGGACAAAAAAGCTTCGCATCAAAAGGAGAGGCGCTCGTTTTGGATGTGCAAGCGTTGGTGGATTTAAACGAGGCCATCATGCTGAATTTGCCTCGAAAAAAGCCGGGACAATGGCGTAAAGAAATGCCTTTGCACCGCACTTACTTTCACACCTTCATGGAGCCTGAAGAAATCCAGCAGGGCCTGGAAGCGGTTTGTCGAGCCACCACTGAGGAAGAATTTCAAAGCCAGCATCCGGTCAACCAAGCGGCATTGTTTCACCACGCGTTCATGCAGGTTTTTCCCTTCGCAGAAGGTACCGGGACCATTGGGCGCCACTTGATGAATAGCTTTTTGGTGCGCGGTGGGTATGACCCCTGCGTGATTCACGCCAGCGACCGTCAAGCATACTACGAAGCGTTGCTACATGGTCCTGAAGGCCTCAGAGCCTTGATTCTCGATAGCCTGGAAGCCCAACTGGAGGCCCAAATCAAATATGTGAAGGGTTTGATCCGAGAGCGGGAAAAACAGAACCAACGTCCCAACAACTATCGTGGGCTGGCTGTTTGAGCTGTCGCTGCAAGTATTTGAAAGAAAAGGGGCATTGAGCCCCTTTTTTTTGGTTTTTGAAGGATTTCATTGCACCGGCCCATCTTGACAAATGCCCATCAGAAAGCCTACCTAATAGGCGCTTATTGAGCCAGGCGATCGGGTGATCTTCCCCTTGGATTTCACCGCCTTGAGGAGCAACGCAACATGACTGAAACGGGTAATGCATCCAAAGAAAACGAACAAAAAGCACCGGGGATATATAATCCAGGTATTAATCCTGAGAGCGTGCCATCGGTAATCATTCAAATCGCCGTGTTTGCGCTGGTGGTGACCGGAGCTTTGGCTTGGTATTACTCCTACGTTTCTGAGCTTAAACGGGTGGCCGAGCTTTTTGCAAAAGCCCGTGAGGTTCAGGCAGGGGGTGACGCCACCGCATTCCTCGAAGCACGCAAGTATTACATCGAAACAGGTAAAATCGAAGACGACGATCGTTTGCTGGCTCACATGGGCGAGGTGACCGCTCTTTTGTACGGCGTCTACGGCATGGACGACTTGGCCGGCGAGGCCGGTGATTATCTGTCCTTGATGCGTTCTCGTGATTTACGAAAAGCAGAACGTTACGCGGCAGAGGCATACTATTACCTGGGCCAAGGCCGCAGCAATCCCGAGGCTTATGGCCAAGCGGAGAGCGTCATCACAGCCATCACCTCCCAAGGGATTCGCCACGGTAAAATTCTACACGCACTGTCTTTGTCGGTGTTGGGTCAGGGCAGACCCGCAGAAGCACAAAGAGCGGCTGAAGAAGGCATGAAGTTGGCAACTGGTTTGGTGCGACTGCCCATCGCTCAGGGCGACGCATTGTTGGCACAGGAGAACTACGGCTCAGCACGTGCTTCCTACGCGAAGGCTCTAGCGACCAATGGCCAGCACATTTGGGCGCGGACCGCCATTCAGCTCACCGACGCCATCACCCGTGAGGGCAAGCCAGCGCTGTTGTTGCGTGAATGCGATAAGCTGCTCCGCGAACTTGAAACGCTGCACCCCGAGAACCCACCGGTGCGGACCAAAGCATTTATTCTTTCCACCAAAGGCGAAGTCTTTTTCGTGGACGGACAATCGGAAGCGGCGCTCAAGTCCGCCAACGATTCCTTGGCGCTGTTTCCATTTAACGACCGTGCGCATTTGTTGAAAGGTCGTGCGCTGGCACGTTTGGGCAAGAACGACGAAGCCAAAGCAGCTTTCGCAGAAGCCACGAAACTGTCTCCGAAGAGTTTGGACGTGGCGAAGCAAATCGCTTGGTACATGAACTACATGGAAGACAAAGAGGGCGCGCTTGCGGTTCTTGAAGCGGTCAAAACGGCCAATGAAGAAGAAAGTCTCGTCTACCCAGAACTGGTGAAGGCATATATCGCCCTCGAAAAAGTGGACGAAGCAAAGGCCGCGGCCGAAGAAACCATCAAGCGTTTGGGTGATGCGCATGAACTGGGCAACCTGTCTATGGCGCGCGTTCACATCGCTAAAAAAGAAGCCGACGAGGCCAAAGCACAGTTGGTGGAAGCCCATACCAACAAAGGCAAGCCATGGGCGGAGCTCACCGTGGAGTTAGCCAGATTTGGCGCCCTGGGTGGCGATAAGTTGGGGGCGGCAAACACCTTCGTAGAGGTCATTAAGCTTTACGAAAAAGAAAACGCACCAGTGGAGCAGATGTACGAAGCATATACCCGCGCTGCCACCGCCATGAAGGCCGTGGGCTTGTGGGCTCAGTTGCAAAAGTCCAAAGAGCTCGAGGCTGAGGCCAAGCTTTTGTGGGAAAAAGCACCCGAGGCACCGGCCGCCGCGACACCTTAGTTGTATTGACAAAATATAAAATTCAAAAAAGCAGCATCGTGTATCCGTATGCTGCTTTTTTCGTTATGAACCATTCGACTTATTTCTGTGAGCCAAACCGTTCGTCGTGCAGATGAATAATCTTTGCCGCGGTTTCTTCTACGGCTTTGCCTGTGACGTCGTGTACAGCCCATGAAGGGTGACTTTGATAAAAAGTGCGGCACCACTGTAGCTCTTGGCGAACGTTGTCACGCATGGCGTAGGTGCTTTCTGAAGGCATGCCCAGGTGCTTGAGCCGTTCGCGACGAATGCGAACCAGGGTGGGCAAATCAATGATCAAGGCATGCACACGGTTTTGGTCGATGTTCGACAGTTCTGTAGGTGCAGGAATATGTGGCACCAAGGGAACATTGGCCACTTTAAAACCTTTTTGGGCCAAATAAGTGGAGAGGGGGGTTTTTGAGGTACGCGACAACCCGACTAAGACGATGTCTGCTTTTTCCAAGTGACGTGGCTCTTGCCCATCGTCGTGCTTAACGGCGAACTCCACAGCCTCCACGCGCTTGTAATAGTCAGCATCGAGACCTGCTTTAAGACCAGACTGCATGGCGGGGTTGATGGCCAGAAACTGGGAGAGTTTGACAATGAGTGAGCCAATCAGGTCGTGGGTATCCACTTCGAGCGCTTCGGCCAAAGTCAGAATGTGCTGCCGCAACTCGGTATCCACCAATGTGTAGGCCACAAAGGCATCTTCTGCGTGCGCCAACTTGATAATGCGATCCACTTCATCTTGATGCCGAATCTTTAAGAAATATCGAATTTTGACCTTACGGGCCGGAAATTGGAGCAAAGCCGCTGAAACGACCTTTTCTGCGGTCTCACCGGTGGCATCGGAGACAATAAAAACCTTTTTGGGGCCGTCACTTTTCATGGATGCTCCTTTTTTTTCAAAATCGGATGCGCTACGCATGATGGCCACAGTTCACATCGGCTTTCAAGGAGTCTGCGCATGCGTCAATTACCCATCTTAGCTACCATTTCCTTTTTGGGCTGTTTGCTTTTCTCCACTGAAGGGCAAGCGCGCAATGGCGCCTTTTATTTCCAGGTGGCCCCAGGGTACGGCACTTACGAAACCACAGAAGTGGTCATCGACAAGTCAGGCAACTATCCAGAAACGAATTTCACCCCCAGTCTGCAAATGGGTCTCAACCTGTTTGGATACGGTGGTTTTTACGGCGAATTCACGGCGTTTGGGTGGGACCTGACTTCGAGCAATATCGGAGGGGGCGGTTTTGCGGGCGGTGGCGTGCGCATTCTACCTTTAGAGCTGTTGCAGTATCTGTGGCCACACGTTTGGCCCGACATGCCATTGATTCCCACAGCCTCAAATCCCGAAGGTGTCAGCTGGCACGATCGCCCTTTTGAGCTGGGTTTGTCCTGGGGCATGGGCTACCACATGCTCGGTGAAGAATACGCCTACGAAGCCGAGTACACGAAATTCGGCATCGACTTGCAGTATTTTGTCACCGACACCTTTGCCGTGGGCTTGGATTTTCCTTTTTACACGCCAACGTTTGAACCAGTAAGGGTGGTCGATTGGGAAGACAACCGCGTGGCATGTGTGGACGGTCGTGACTTTGTTTTGGCGGGGCCCAATACGTACCTCACTTATAACAAAGACCAGATCACCGACGACACCTGTACCGGCGTCGCTCCCCGGGCTGGCTTTTCGGCTGCCTACCTCACCATTACCATGCTGGCCGACTTTGGCATCTAGACACAAAAAAACCTCGCTGCCACATGTGCGCTGCGAGGTTTTTTGAGCAACAAAGGGGCAGTGACTTAGCCCACTTGCTTGTTCATCATTTCTTCAAGTTTGCTCTTGGCAACGGCGCCCACCACTTGGTCTACGGGGCGGCCACCTTTAAACATCACCAAAGTGGGGATGGAGCGCACGCCCAAAGAGCCGGGGGTGCCAGGGTTTTCGTCGATGTTCATTTTGCCTACTTTGACCTTGCCAGCAAAATCGGTGGCCAAGGCATCAACCGTGGGGGTCAGGGCACGGCAAGGGGCGCACCAGGGTGCCCAAAAGTCCACTAAGACCGGTTCGCTGGATTCGAGGACTTCAGATTGGAAGTTGGCGTCAGTTAAATCGATGGTGTTTTCAGACATAATTGGCTCCTTTAGGCGCAAAATAAGCGATCTGGGGCATCAAACCTCATTTTCTGGTCCGGGGCAACACCGATCGGTGCGGAAAACCAGTTTACTTTGCATTTTTTGTGGCTAAGCTTTGAGAGTACTTTTGGGGTGTGGTTAGGAGATATAAATGGTTCGAATGCAGGTGAATCAGTCCGTACCTCTAAACGAGGATGTTTTTGACGCGATTGAACGGGTCAAGAACGAAAAAAATGCTGTTATTTTGGCCCATTATTACCAGGATCCAGACATCCAAGACCTGGCCGACCATTTGGGTGACAGTCTCAAGTTGGCCCAGCTGGCACAGAAGTCTCAAGCGGATGTCATTCTATTTTGTGGCGTTCATTTCATGGCCGAAACAGCCAAGATACTTAACCCCACTCGCACGGTGATCATTCCAGACTTGAATGCGGGATGTTCCTTGGCTGACTCTTGTCCTGCGCCCATGCTCAAGGCGTATAAAGCGCAGCACCCTGACCATATGGTCGTCTCGTACATCAACTGTTCGGCAGGTGTGAAAGCGCTCTCCGATGTGATTTGCACTTCCTCCAATGCAGAGAAAATCATTGGCGCCATTCCTGAAGACAAAAAAATCCTCTTCACCCCTGACCAGCATTTGGGTCGTTATCTCATGGAGAAAACGGGTCGTGACATGAAGTTGTGGCAGGGGTCTTGTATCGTTCACGAGATTTTTTCTGAACGTGAGATTTTGGCGCTGAAGCAAAAACACCCGCAAGCCGATTTGATTGCGCACCCAGAATGCGCACAAGCCATTTTGAAGCATGCGGACCACGTGGGCTCCACCACGTCGTTACTTCAGTACGCAGCGGTGACGGACACCCAAGAGCTCATCGTTGCCACCGAAGAAGGTATTTTACATCAAATGCAAAAAGGGGCGCCCAACAAAACGTTCATTCAAGCGCCCACGCAAGAGGGCTGTGCTTGTAACGTCTGCCCACACATGCGCTTAAATACGCTGGAGAAAATTTATCAAGCATTGGTAACCTTAGAGCCTGCCATCGAAATGGAAGAAACATTACGTTTGCGTGCTGCTTTGCCATTGGAGCGGATGCTGCAAATTACGGCTGGCGAAGACGTGGACTGGTCGACGCCCTAATGGACCAGCCTCAAACCATAAACGCTGATGTGTTGGTCATCGGCAGTGGCTTGGCTGGCTGCATTGCTGCCATGACCGCCGCCGATCTCGGACGACAGGTGGTGTTGGTCACCCGTTCTGCAAAGATCCAAAGTGGAAGTTCGGCGTGGGCCCAGGGTGGGATTGTATTTAAAGGGGAGGGCGACAGCCGACAATGCCTCAAAGATGACATCATCAATGCCTCAGGGGGCCACAGTTACGAGCCCGCGGTGGACCAACTTTGTAATATGGGGCCCGAGCTGGTTGAGCGTTGGTTGTTAGATCGTTTGAAAGTGCCCTTCTCAAAGAGTGAGCAGGGGGCGTACAGTAAAACTGCCGAGGCTGCGCACAGTGTGCCTCGTATTTTGTACGCGGCAGATCACACTGGAAAAACCATTACTCAAAAATTGGTGGAGGGGGTGGTTGCCCACGAGAACGTCACGGTGATGACAGATTTAACGGCAGTGGAGTTGCTCACCACCAACCACCACAGCCTCGACTTGAATGACACTTACGAGCCCGCGCGATGTTTTGGCGCACGTTTTTGGCAGCGGGAAGATCAAAAGATTGTTGCCATTTGTGCCGAGCACACCATTTTGGCTACCGGTGGACTGGGTCAGTTGTTTTTGCACACCACGAATCCGCGAGAATCCCGTGGCGACGGTATCGCCATGGCCTACCGCGCCGGTGCGCGATGCGTGAATCTCGAATACATTCAATTTCACCCCACCAAGTTATACCATGATAAAGAGCGGTTTTTGGTATCCGAAGCCGTGCGGGGTGAGGGGGGCGAACTCGTCGATGGTTCTGGGACACCCTTCATGAAAAGGTTTCACGAACTGGGTTCTTTGGCGCCGCGGGACGTCGTGGCGAGAGCCATTCATCAGGTCATGCTCGAACAATCGGCCAAGTGTGTCTACCTCGATATACGTCACAAAGACGAAGTCTGGCTGAAGGAACGATTCCCCTCTATTTGGTCTCATCTAGAGAGCATCGGAATCAACATGTCCACTGATTTGATCCCGGTGGTGCCTGCGGCTCACTATGCCATCGGTGGGGTGGCGGTGGACCTCAACGGGAAAACCTCTTTGGCTCGTCTGTATGCGGTGGGTGAGACGGCTTGCACTGGGGTGCATGGTGCAAATCGTTTGGCCAGTACGTCGCTGTTGGAGTGTTTGGTGTGGGGGTATTTGGCCGGTCAAGAAGCGGGTGACAATGATACCCGGCTGGGTTTCCCAGAATTTACACCGTGGCGTTACGAAAGCGGAAACATCGATCCTGCGTTGGTGGCCCAAGATTGGCAAACTTTGAGAAACATTATGTGGAACTATGTGGGGTTGGTGCGAACCCCACATCGCCTTGCCAGAGCGGAGAAAATGTTGCGAGAGCTGCTTTTGGAAGTGGAAGAGTTCTATAAAAAGGCAACTCTGTCTGACAGCGTTATGGGGCTGCGGCACGGCATTCAAACCGCATTGGCGGTTACCCTCTCTGCGGCAAAGGCCAAGGTTTCTCGTGGTAGTCATTACGTGGTCAAATAGGCTGGAGCCCCTGACCCATGAACACAGACTGGCTGACTCCCGTAGTTTTCGAAGAACACGTTTCCGATGAGGAAGAAAAGGTCACGGTTTCCACGCGACTCAGCGGCGACGGTATCGCGCTTATTGAAGTCAGAGGCATGGGCTCAGTGAATGGGATGAACGCCGCGGCCCAATCTTTTGAAAGAGGGTTTGCATGCCTCCAAGATGACCAAGCAATCCGCGTCTTATTGGAGCTGAACGACTTTCAAGGGGCGCCGCTGCGCGCCCAGCTTCAGTTATTAGATTGGATGTTAAAGTATCAGAAACGTTTTGATTTTATGATCATTATAGGGGGTGAGACCAGAGCCCTAAAGATCGCACGCAAAGTCCAGTCTTGGCTGCCTTTTGGCAAGCGCATCGTTTTCGTGACAGCTTTGCAGGATGGCCTCGAGCGATTGCGGCGGCGCAGTGAGGGCGAAGGGGGTATTTAATGTTGAAAAAAGATTTCTTGAATACCGCCGACGCATTGCTTATCCATGTGACAACGCATGCGAAGCGTGTGTGTCACTTTACGGCTCTGTCTTTTGACAGCAGGGTCAGCAACGGGCAGACCCGGTTTTTTGTTTTTGGTTAGGACGATAAAGTATCATGTGTGGAATTGGCGGATTTGTTGATTGGTCAGAGTCGTGGTCTCACGCACAGATCAAAGATCGACTCACCACCATCATGCATTCTATGAACCATCGGGGACCCGATGCCCAAAACACTTTTTATTCTGCCACCGACGCAGTGGCTTTGGCTCATACCCGTTTGTCCATTGTTGATTTAACTGAAAACGGTCGGCAGCCCATGTCAAATGTCGAACTGGGAACCCATTTGGTTTTTAATGGTGAAATTTACAACCACGAGGAACTTCGCGAAGAGTTGGTGGCCCAAGGCATCCAATTTCAAGGAACCTCCGATACAGAAGTCTTGCTCGTTTGGTTGAGTTTGTTTGGCATTGAGGGCTTAGCCAAAGTCGATGGCATGTTCGCTTTTTGTTTTTATGACGAAAAGAAAAAGACACTCCTGTTGGCTCGCGACCCCATGGGGGAAAAGCCGCTTTATTTTGTGCATCACCCCCAACGCTTGTTTGCTTTTGCAAGCGAAACCCAAACCTTGTTAAAAGCGAATTTGAGCCATGGCCAAATTAGTGCGGATGGTTTGTCTTATTTACTGCGGCAAGGGAGTATTCCACCACCCTTTACCCATATCGACGACATCCAATTTTTACGGCCCGGTCATTTGTTGCGGGTTGACCTCAAGAACAAAGCGGTGGACGAAAAAGTCTATTGGCAAAATCCTTTTCAAGTCGCAAGCAGCGTGTCTTTACTTTCTGACGAAGAGGCGGCACAACTTCTAGAAGGTGAAATAAAAGTTGCGTTCCAGCGGCGTCTCAGAGCGGATGTGCCGGTCGGCGCTTTTCTGTCCGGCGGGATTGATTCCACCTACGTGTGTGCCCGACTGCAAGAGGCCGGGGCGTCCGATTTAAATACATTTACAGTGGTGATGCCCAACCAGCCAGGCGATGAAAGCGTTTACGCGCGCGAGATTTCAAAACGCTTGGGGACCACCCACCACGAAATCCCTATTGATTTAGATGCCGATAAAGATTGGCTCAACCAAGCACTGGAAGACATGGATGTGCCCAGTGTGGATGGCCCAAACACATGGTTGGTGTCCCGTGCAGTTGCGCAACAGGGCTTCAAGGTGGCGTGCTCAGGCGTGGGAGGTGATGAACTCTTTTACGGGTATCCCAGTTTTTCTTTGGCGGCCAAAAGCAATTGGACTTCCAGTGGCTTGGCTAAGCGCATGGCACCTTTAGGAAAGACCATCGCTCCGGTGCTCAAAAAAGTCGCGTCTCACCCCAAGGGCTTGCGTGTGTTGGACGCCGTAGAGGCCGGGGTAGATGTGGCGAGTATGTGGATGGCCAAGCGCATGATTTTCTCAGAAAAAGAAATCCAAGAATGTATCAACGATGCAATCCACCACAAGGTGAAAGCGCAAAATCCATTTGAGCGTGCCCGTGAATTGGCGTGCGATGAAGATGTGCATCCCCTTCGGCAGGTATCTGCCTTAGAGCAGCAAATCTACATGCATGATCAATTGCTTCGCGACACTGATGCCATGTCCATGGCTCACAGCCTGGAGGTTCGCCTGCCTTTGATCGGCAAGCACATCGTAGAGGCGGTGGCGCGTGTGTCGCCCGAATGGTTGTGGCGTCACGGGCCGAAGTGGGTTTTAAAGGATTGGTTGTCTCGCAAGGGCTTCGAGGGTTTTTTCGACAGGCCCAAGCAAGGGTTTACTTTGAATTGGCCGAAAATATTAAGCGCGTATTTTAATGACAACACGATTCAATGGCATGAAGAGTATTTTGATACGTCTTTTGTTGAAGCAGAGAAAAAACGATTCTTAACGGGCGAAAGGCCTTACGGCCGTACGTTTTGTTTTCTTGCAGCGCACAAAAAGTTTGCAGAGGCTTCGGCTTAGTAGCACCAAACTTCCCACCATCCCGGTGGGCAATAGCCTTCTTCCCAATAACCGTCATTCACGTAAACCAACTCGCAGATGAGTTCGTTGTTGGAATCGTAGTAGCACTCTTCGGTGTAATAGGATGTGTCGATCCATTCATCCGGCTCACAGGGAACGTCCTCCCAGTGATACCAACACTCTTGACCCTCGTATTCGCTTTGATTGGAAATGGGGTCGGATGGTGGTGGGCTGTCGGCCATGGCGCAGTAGCATTCTTCGGCCACAAAGTAGCCCCCCGCTTGGGTGCAGTTGCTTTGGCTGGCGCCATTGGGGTCGCACATGCACGTGTTGTTGATGCATTGGTACAGCGAGTTGCTGTCCCCGTAATGAGGGCCACAGTCTTGCCATTGGACACAGCTCTCCGTGCCAGGTTCCGGGACATAGGGGTCCTCAGGGTCTTCTTGAGGATCTGAGTTATCCTCTGGCGGTGGGTCAGAGGGCTCATCGGGCTCGGTGGGGTCATTGGGCACGGGGGGGTCGCGCTCTTCATCGGCGTCATCATCGCCGCCCATAAAAATCAGTGCTTCGGCGTCCGTTTCTTGGTATTGGGTGCCGCTGTTTTCAACATCGATGGAGGACACACATCCGCCGAAAAGGAAGAGAAAACACAGAGCTTGGAGCATTCTTAAGGCCATGAATCCATTATCGGAGGAATTTCAAAAATGTTTTCAATGATTTGGATAATGTTCTTCCAACAGGCTGCTGACCCGTTCCCACTCCAACATTTTCTCTTCTAAGTCATTGTTTAATTGAGACTCTTCTTCAGACAAAGCTTGAATTGCGTCACCGGCCACCGACTTGTGGAAATCGGGAGAGAGGTAGAGATCTTGGATCTCCTGCAGTCGACCCTCAATTTGCTCGATTTGGGCGGTAATTTGGGCCTGGTCTTTTTTGAGTTTTTGCACATTGGGCGGGCGTTTGTTGGACGCCATTTTCGTCGGGGCTGCTTTGTCTGGGGCTTTATTGGGGGTCTTGGTTCTTTTACCAGCGGCCAAGTAGTCTCTTTGGGTGGCCTGGGTGAAACTGTCGTAGTCGCCCGGATAATGAAAAGCACCATCCCATTTGAGTTCGAGGACTTCGGTGGCCAACGCTGAGAGAAAATGGCGGTGGTGAGATACGAAAATAATCGAGCCATCGTAGTCTGATAGGGCGGCCTCTAAAGCTTCAATGGCTTCCATGTCCAAATGGTTGGTGGGCTCATCGAGCAAGAGGATGTTGGGCCGCTGTTGGGTGAGCCATGCGAACTGCAACCGTGCTGCTTCGCCCCCTGAAACCCGTTGGACTTTCTTTTTCACATCATCCGATGAAAAAAGCATTTGGCCCAAAAGGGAGCGCACCACGGTTTCACTTTGGTCTGCCATTTTTTGCCACAACCAATCCAAGAGATTGTCAGCTGATTTTTTTAAGGCCTTGAGTGGGTCTTGCGAATAATGTCCCCATTGTACGTTGTGTCCCCATTCAAAAGAGCCAGCGCTGGGTTCTAGCTCATTCACAAGACAATTGATGAAGGTACTTTTGCCCACTCCGTTGGGCCCCACCACTGCCAACCGAGTGCCGCGTCGCAGTTGTATGCTCAAATCTTGGATCACCGATTTGTCGTTAAAACTTTTACAAAGGTTTTTCACGCGCAAGATCTCTTTACCGCTGGTGTGACCAGCCGCAAATGAAAAGTTCGGTGCACGACGAGAACTTTGGGGCAATGGCTCTATTTTTATTTTTTCTACTTGTTTGACCCGGCTTTGCGCCTGGCGGGCTTTACTGGCCTTCGCTTTAAATCGAGAAATAAAGGCTTCGCGATGAGCGATTTCTTTTTCGCGTTTGGCGATTTCTTTTTCACGGGTTTCGCGGTCACCGGCTTTACGGGAGAGAAAATAGTTATAGTCGCCGGGATAATGCGTGATGGTTTCGTAATCCACATCCAAGGTGTCTGAGCATACGCGCAACAAAAATGTGTGGTCGTGTGAAACCAGTAACAAGCAGCCACGGTATTGGGATAGAAAATTTTCCAGCCAATGAATGGCCATCAAGTCCAGATGGTTGGTGGGTTCATCCAACAAAAGAACATCGGGGTTACCGATCAGTGTTTTTGCCAGAAGAACTCGAAGCCGGTAACCGCCCGATAAGGTGTGGAGCGCGTTGTTGTGATCCTGCGCTGGAATCCCAAGACCTTCCAAAATCTGAGCGGCCCTAGGGGCCAAGGTGTAGCCATCGGTGCTGGCCAACACATCCTGGTGTTTGGCATAGGCGGCTTCATCCAGTTGCTGGTCTCCATGTTCAGCTGAGTCGAGAGCCCTTAAGGCTTCAAATGCTTCAGGTTGCCCGGTCATGGCCACATCCAAAATGGGCCATTCGAGCCAAGGGGAAAAATCCTGCTCCAAGAATCCAATGGTGGTACCGCTCCGAGAGGTGACATCTCCAGAGGATGCCTCCTCCTGACCCGCTAAAATGCGCAGGAGGGTGGATTTACCGGACCCATTGGCGCCCACCAAACCGTAACGCTTCCCGCTTTCCAGGGGCAGCTGCACCTTTTTGAAGAGAACGCGACCGGCAATGGTTTTTTCCAGTTGGTTCAGGGCCAGTAAGCTCACTGTTTTGGGTCCTCCCTGGTTGAATCCTGAGGTTTTAGGCGGTAAAGCAAGCGAGCACAACCCGCATGGAGCCATGTATGTCACCTTACCAAAAATATGAAATGTATAAGTTAATCCATCTCTTTGGAATTTTCCTCACCTTTGTGGTTTTGGGTGGACTCGGTCTGCATGTGATGAATGGTGGGGCGAAAGAGACCAACCAACAACGAAAGTTGGTGGCCATTTTGCACGGCCTTGGCGTCTTTCTCATCCTTTTGGGCGGATTTGGCACTTTGGCCTATGTGTACAAAATTGCGGGAAGCAGCCAGATGGCCAACGGTTTAGAGCCTTGGGTCATGATGAAGTTGGCCATTTGGTTCGTTTTGGCCATGGGCTTAATGTTATTTTACCGGCTGCCCAAATTGGGATTGGTGCTTTTCATTGTGCTGCCGTTTTTAGGTTTGACTGCAGGCTATGTGGCCATCAAAAAACCATCCTTTGGTGGTGGAGAAAGCAGTGAATCCGCATCCGGCGGTGGCGGCGTCGGTGTTGGCTCGGGCGGGTCAGGCGGGTCTGGCAGCGCTAACGAGGTGGTGGGAACACAAGTGACTTACAAGAGTTCTGCCAACGATGTTCAAATTAATAAAGGGTGTGCCTGCGGCAAATAAGGCACCAGTGGGGCTATCATGTTAACGGTCAATGAACTTACTCAGAATTTTGGCGCGCAGCTTTTATTTGAAAATGTCAATGCGACTTTTTCACCGCAGCGGCGGTATGGCTTAACGGGGCCCAACGGCTCCGGCAAATCCACCTTCATGAAATTTTTAGCAGGTATTGAAGAGCCTGGGCGTGGTTCGGTATCGCGGCCTCGAAAAACATCTTTCTTGCGTCAAGACCATTATGTTTTTGATGAAAATAATGTGTTGGACACTGTGGTGATGGGCAACCAGCCCCTGTGGACAGCCATGCAAGAAAAAGAAGAGCTCTTGGCGCGCATGGAGGCGGGCGAGTATACCGAAGAAATGGGTATGCGCTTGGGGGAGCTGGAGGGCGTGATTGCCGATGAAGATGGTTATAGCGCTGAAAGCGAAGCCGCGGCCCTTCTCGAAGGACTGGGCATTTTTGCTGCCGATCATCAAAAACTGATGAAAAACTTTTCCGGGGGAGAAAAGCTTCGGGTGCTTTTGGCCCAGGCGCTTTTTGGTAAGCCTGAATGTTTGTTACTCGATGAGCCCACCAACCACTTGGACATGGATTCTATTTCTTGGTTGGAGAGCTTTTTACTGACCTACGAAGGCATTTTGGTGGTGATCAGCCACGATCGCCATTTTCTCAATGCAGTGACCACCCACATTGCCGATATCGATTATGAAACCATCATCATGTACACGGGCTGTTATGACGATATGGTGCTACAAAAAAGCCAGGTGCGCTCTCGCTTAGAGCAACAAAATGCAGCCAAAGAAGCAAAAATTGATCAACTCAAAGATTTTGTACAACGCTTTGGGGCAGGGACTCGAGCGAGCCAGGTGCAAAGTCGCAAGAAAGAAATCGCCAAACTCCAAGTGAACGATTTGAAAAAATCGAACATTCAACGTCCCTTTATCCGTTTTGAAGTGGGTGACAAACCATCGGGAAAAGACGTGTTGCGCGTGGAGGGTTTGAGTAAGAAATTCAATGATGAAGCCGGCGAAGAGGTTCCCATCTGTGAAAACTTCGACTTCATGATCATGCGTGGTGAGAAAGTGGCCATTTTAGGACCCTCCGGCATCGGCAAAACCACCTTGATTCGCATGCTCCTAGAGCAACTCGAAAAAGACAAAGGCGATATCAAATGGGGCCACCAAACGCGGGTGGGCTATTTTGCACAAGATCACCGCGAGGGCATCCCCGAAGGCCAAGAGCTTTGGGCATGGCTTCACCAGTTTGATGAGAGCGCCGCTCGTGAAGACATTCGCGGCTTGTTGGGTCGCATGCTCTTTTCGGGCGAAGATGGCAACAAGCACACCCATGTTTTGTCTGGGGGCGAAACGGCACGTCTTCTTTTTGCTAAGCTGATGCTCAAAAAAGACAATGTATTGATTTTCGACGAGCCCACCAATCACTTGGATCTAGAGAGCATCTCTGCATTGCGTGAAGCCATTCAACATTTCAAAGGCACGGTGATTTACGTGACCCACGATCGCAACCTCGTGGAGGGCACCGCCAACCGTGTGATTGCCATGGGTAGAAGTGGGGTCATCGATTTTCCAGGCAGCTACGAAGAGTTCCGCGAGAAAATGGGCGACGTGCGCTTGGACCGTTAAAATCGGGCTGGACCGCAGTCGAAAGGCCTCATGGCGCTCCTGACAATCTCTAGTTATTGGAGAAACGTTCGTTTGAATTTCACCGGGGAAACTTGTACTCGCCTGTAAGCTCATGCTCTCTGGCATCACTGATTCTTTCAATGGCAGTTTTGAAGTCTGGGTATCGTTGTAGTAAGCGATCAAAACTCAATTTATCTAAACTATAAATATTGCAAAATTCCAAGGCGCGAACGGTGGCGTTTCGGGGCTGTGCTCTCAATAATGATGTCTCTCCGAAGAAACTGCCCTCACCCAAAACCGCCATGGTTTCTTTGTTGTTGGCATCTAAAATAGCCACATTGCCTTTACTGATGAAAAACATGCTGTCACCGGTATCTCCTTTGACCACTACGTTGTCACCCGGCATGTAAACATGAATGTTCAAATGATGAACCACTTCATGATGAAAGTCCGTGCTGGCCTCTCTAAAGAGAGGGACCTTCGAGATAAGCGGTTTACGCAAAAAGAGCGCCACTTCGGTTTTAAGCGAGTCGGGAAGATCACCGATGACCTCATCTTCATCATGGTCGAGCCGGTTATCCCAAATGTAGGCATAGTAAGCGCGAATGCGTTTTTCGAGTTGCGGCGGGATATCTCGGTACGCCAAAAAAGCATTCACGATGGCCATCTTTTTTGAAAAATCGATTTTCGCAGTGTCGATATTCCCTAGGAAGTTGGCCAGGTTGGCAATGACGTAGCCATAGGTTCCCACACCTACGATCATCACAAACATGGCATAAATGATTTGAATGTTGGAGGTGGGGGTGATGTCGCCATAGCCAACAGTCGTCATCGTGGTGAACACCCAATAGATGGCTTGGAGATAAGTGCGAACCAAATCATCTTTGAGAGGGGCAGTATCTAAAGCAATCCAACCACATGCGATCCAATGGGCGGCAAAGAAGATAAGAAAGAAAAATAACAGCATTCTAAAAACACTGGGATTGAGGTTCAGCACATCCCGCCATTTACGAATCAGCGGTACCATTTTCGCAAGTTTGAGAAGCCGGGTGAGTCGAATTAAACGTATGGCTTTCACGCCATGGGTGGCGTCTAAGGGGAGTCCCGTCAAAAACCAGCCGAAGGGAAAGGCTGCGATGAAGTCAACCGTGAACCATGTCTTGACATATTTGAGGTTCAATGGGTGTTTTTTGGGCAGATGTGCCTCATTCCCAGAGGCGACAGGAATGAGATTGATCAGGACATCAAGGGTGAAAAAAAGCGTTAAAACTAAATCCATGGCGAAAACAAAATTAGATTCGGGGTACTGCAGCACCAAACGCAATGGAATTTCAATGCCGGCCACGATGGCCAGAAACATGATCCAGGCATCCCAAACATCTTTGTATTTACTGTCGCGAATAAAATAGAGCATGGACTTGGTCCACTCCTGTGATCCATGAGTTTGAACAGATTTTACCTGTCCCCAATGAGAGACGAAAGATTTTGACCGTGATTTGACGGCTCCAGAACCCTAAAAAAAACTCTAGATTACAGGCACTTAATGGTTTCATGTGCGTGCGAGGGGGAAACAGCGATGCTGATCACACATTCAAGGTCGTGCGGTAGAACGTCAAAAACTCTTTTTTCAATGCGGTTTTGAGATGTAGAGTGGATTGTTCATGGCCCCGCATGTATCGGTTTCAAGATGAAGATACCCCAGGATCGCGCAACTTCAATCAGAGAGAAATTACGGTTTCATCGTATGGAACGGTCTGTCTTTAATGCCTCTTATGTTTCAGAGGTTATTGAAGGGTTAACCGCCACTGAATGGATTTCCGAAAATGTGTTGACCGACGGGTTTTTGGGGACGCAAGGTTTTAGTCTGCAATTCACGCGAGAGGGCATTTCCAAAGTTAGAGCGCGTTTACCGGTATTAAACCAGTACCTCGATCTCATTGAGGGCTCGACAGGCTTATTGGCGCTACGCCCGTCATGGCACCGCTGGTTAAAACCTACCAATGACCCAAAACCCAACGCATTTTATCTGAACTTTCTCGAGGTCCCAGTGGGCGATTGCGTCAACCCCCATGTGGATGGAACCCTTTCGCTCAAGCATGGTTTCTCCTGGTCGCCACCCATTTTCAATACGGTGATGTATTTGAGGGTATTACCGAACAGTGCGCGTTTTGCTTTGCGGTTGCCAGGAAAAAGCCCAAAGTACTTTGAGGAGCAGGATGGTGATGTCTTATATTTTCGAGGCGATTGCATCCATTCCCTGGACAGATTGGGTGAAGATTTTGTTGACCCAGGTGATCATCGCACCCGGCTGTCCTTGGTGTGTGAACAGTATTATTTTTCAGAAGAAATGCTGACCAAAGTACCATTGATGAAACTGGAATCGAAGGATGCATTTAAACGCGTTTTAGAAAAAAGGCAGCAACAGGGAATTGAGAAAGACGAGGTTGATATTCTGATCTAATCAAAGTGGGGGAGCCGTTGTTGTTCATGTTGGCCTTATACCAAAAGGCGCCGGCACATGCAGTCTGTTGGGATGAACGCTTGCGGCAGGGGGAGTGTTAGCGTTTTATTTCGCGTTGGCCAGAGCTGTGATTGCGATGGTTGACATTGGCGCGCGTTAGTCTTTGGGCCAGTATTTTAGAAAGGTTACGAAATAAGAATAATCCGATTTCGGGGTCCAAATCAAAAACTGTGAGCAAAGTGTCGGGGTCCCAAACTTTAAATGTTGAGAGCCGAACCGCCGTAACGGTTGCAGATCGGGGGTGGTCACTCACCAATGCCATTTCTCCAAACGCAGTGCCGGCCCCCAAAGAAGCCATGGTCCTTCCTGCTTGCGAAATTTCACAACGACCCATTTGCAGTAAGAAGAGTGTTTGTTCTTTTGCGCCTTCTTCAAATACCACGTCACCAGAATCAAGGGTGAGTGTATCGGCCTGGTGGAGCAGAATTTTGATTTGATTGTCATTCATCCCTCGGAACAAAGCAACGTGCTTAAAGTCATCAATGGTCATGACCTTGCCTTTGGCCCAACTTTTGTCTTTAACCAGCGGTTTTGGTTCGGATGGAGGTGATGATGATGTTGCGGCCTTTTGTTGTTGTGGAAGCACAGGCGCGGGGGAGGCGCCAGTTGTTGTCTGGGAAGGCATTGGCGCTGGTGGGCTTGGCGTTGCAGCAGGAGGGGGTGGCACTGCTGCTTTGGGCGGCGGCGGTGGTGGGGGAGACTTCGCAACTGGGGCTGGCGTTGGTTGGGTTTCTTTTGGGGGTTTAAGTGCATCTTTGTAAGACACGATATTGAAACCGCTCGGCGTACCGCCTTTTCTGGTGGCCATGTTTTCCCCTTGAAGGTGTTGAGACAGCCTAGAGTTTAATCTGTGCCCGGTTGGAAAACAAGTGAATGCCCTGGCCAAATTAATCCAGAAAACCGGTCAAGAGCGCGGAAAAGTAGATTCAACGGGCTTTAGGCAAAGGGGGCGCTTGGTGTCGGTATGCCCCATGACCCACAGACTTGGTTTATTCGGGACTGTAAGCCGTAGGCAACCGGTCAACGATGGGGTGGTCATTGTCATCGCCAATGGTTTCAGGGCCCCAACATCTTAACTTGTTGTCATCACGAATGGCACAGGCTGCGCTGGAGCCCATGGTTAGGTTCCAGTAGGTATCAGTCGTCGTAGGTACGGTGGTCAGGGCAGCGCTATTTCCCCAGCAGTGGACGGTGCCGTCCGTTTTCAAACCGCAGTTCTCAAAGTCTGCGCCACCGACTTTGACGAAGGCCCCATCGGGATTCCCCACATCCACAAAACCCCAGCATTTCAATTCTTGTGCATCCGAGACGGCGCACATGTGGTTATACGCCATGGCAAATTCCATAATGGCGCCCATGCCATCGGGTGCGTCATCCAAAAAGGTTTCGCCTTGGCCCCAGCACCTTAATTCACCGGTCGCGGTCAAACCGCATCCACTGTAACCTGCCACTTGCACATCCACGAAAGGCCCGTCAGGAATAGAGTTGTAAAAAGCGTCCCAGCTCACCTGGTTATCGGGGCTGTTGCCATCATCGCCTTTGCCCCAACAGTGAAGGTCGCCATCTCTTTTGAGCCCACAGTTAAAGTAGTCATCGCTGGCCACCCGCCAAAAGGACCCTTCTGGATTGATGGCTTGTCCAAATTCGGGTTCTTCATTGGTTTTGGTTTTGCCCAAGCCCCAGCATTTGATGGCCCCTTCAGCTGTGACTGCGCATCCGTGAAACCTACCCAGACTCACATGGGTGGCATTGCTTGGCGCACCCTCTACAGATTCAGGGCAAGCGTTGGGAGTGGCACAGGCACTGGCTTCGGTATCGCCCCAGCATTCTAAATCTCCTGACAAAGGAAGCACACAGGCGTCATAATGCGCCAAATACACCTGGAAGTCACAGGCATCTCCAATGTCATTGGCATTGAGGTCGGTCTGGTTTCTGGTTGGAAGGTTGGGACATGAATCGCAAACGTCGCCCATTAAATCGTTGTCTGTGTCTGCTTGCTCTGGGTTGATGTCCTCGATGCAATTATCGCAAACATCGCCCACGTTGTCATTATCCGAGTCTGATTGGTCATTATTAGAAACCTCCACGCAGTTGTCTGTATCGTCACATATGCCATCGGCATCCGTGTCGCCCGTGGCTGAATAGGGGCACGTATCGCAGAGGTCACCCATTCCATCGTTATCACTATCGGCTTGATCGGGGTTTGGGGTCCCATTGCAGTTGTCGCAAGCATCACCGGCATTGTCCATATCGATATCTGCTTGGTCCTCGTTGGACGTGAGGTCACAGTTATCGCAAGCGTCCCCTAAGGTGTCCCCATCATTGTTGGCCTGGTCTGGATTGTGGACATCGATACAGTTGTCCACGTCATTGCAGATACCATCATCGTCGCTATCAGTGGATACGCCATTTTCAGGGGGACAAGCCTCGCAGATGTCACCGATGCCATTGTTATCGGTGTCCTCCTGATCATTGTTGGCATCGTTCACGCAATTATCTTCATTGTCACAAATTCCATCCGAGTCAGTGTCTCCAGTGGCAGAGTTGGGGCAGGCATCGCAGACATCGCCTTGGCCATCACTGTCTGCATCGGCTTGATCGGGGTTGGCGTCTTGATCGCAATTGTCAGCGCTTTCACAAATACCGTCTTCATCTTGGTCATTGAGTGTATCGGCAGGGCAGGGATCGCACACATTCCCCAAACCGTCACCATCGGCATCCACTTGATCGGGGTTTGCATCTTGGGGACAGTTGTCATCTTCACAAATGCCATCATTGTCTGGATCGTTCAGCGGATCGTCTGGGCAAGGGTCTTCATCGTCAGGCAAACCGTCGTCATCTCGATCGGGTGGCGCGGGGGTGTTGCCTTCATCTTCATTGCAACGTCCGGTTTCTTCGTTGCACCCACTTTCACACTCCACGGTGCGCGCATGGTATTGACACTGATCATCGACACAAGTGCCCCGGTTATCATAGAGCAATAAGGTCGTTTCGGTGAGACAGACAGATTCGGGTGGGTTATCGCATTCACCACAAATGGTTGGATCGATACCTTCTCCATTCAAGGTTATCGTTTGGCCATCTTCGTTGCGCGAGTTACTCTCCAAGGTGAGTACGGTTTGATAAGACTGAATCTCCGTGGGTTTGAAGCGCACGTAGATGAGGGCAGAGTCTTCGGACAAAACAGACAGCTGGGTTGTGTCGGTGGAGAAAACCGAGTTGTTTTCAGAAAAAGAAATGCCAGTGATTTCGAGTTTTTGTTGCCCAGAGTTTAATATGCGAATGGATCGAATGGCTTCTGTGCCCACCGGAACCTCGCCGAATTCGAGCAGTTCGGTGTTGGCCACCAATAAGGGTGGGGTTTGCCGTGAGATGACATCGCCGTCTGGACAACCCGTACCAAAGACACCTGTGACGGGGATCGTGACGATCGCCAAGATTTTAAGAATATTGGGATGAAATACATTCATTTGAACTCCTGAAGGCAGACCAATCTTTAAAAGAACTGTTACCTCATTCTAGGCCCAGGGTAACGCATATCACGGCCCTGGTGCCATTATTGTTTCGGGGTATTATATGGTAGGGAAAGGTAGGACTTAGAGGTTTACAATGGGTTCACTTGACGCTGGTGACCCCACCCAATTACCGTTATGATTGCCAACTCAACCATGAATGGACAATCGAATGAAAACCGTGCTCAGCTTTTGTTTGCTGCTTCCCCTGTGCTTGTTGACCGCGTGCCCTCCAGATGTACCGCCGCCCAAAGACGATGAAAAGGAACAGCCCGAGCCAGATCCTGATCCACTTCCATCGGCCGACGCTGGCAACACCGAACCCACTCAGTCCGTGGATGCAGGCGGTGACCCTTCTCCTGTCACAGCGGATGCCGGCACGCCCACCACACCGGATACGGAGGACGCCGGCACGGCTGCGTCGCCTGTGACTGATGATGCCGGCACGGCTGCGCCGCCTGTGACTGAGGACGCCGGCACGGCTGCGCCGCCTGTGACTGATGATGCCGGTACCACTGCGCCACCTGTGACGGAAGATGCCGGAACGAGCATCGGGCCTGGCTCGGAAGATGCGGGTACCACCGTGGCAAACGAGCCCGCAGATGCGGGCGTGACCGACCTTGCGGAAGAAGATGCGGGGACACCGACGTGCCCGAACGGCACCACTGGCGATGGAATTGATTGTACTGACATCAACGAATGCAATGACAATAATGGCGGCTGTAATGCCAATGCATCGTGCACCAATGCCGCTGTTTCTGGTGATGCGCCTTCTTGTGAATGCAACGCAGGTTATGAGGGTAACGGTCAAGAATGCACAGACATCGATGAGTGTGCGACCAACAATGGTGGTTGCCCCTCTAATGCCACCTGTACCGATGCCGACACAGCCGGCGTGGCGCCTCTATGCACGTGCAATACGGGTTACACCGAAGACATCATGGGCAATTGTAAACCTGATGCCTTGGATTGGGATGTAGAATACACCGACACCAATCACAGTATTTTTATTCTCAACACCGCTTTAGACGGTATTGCTCAAGTTGAAGCCGGTGATTATATTGGCGTGTTTTACGCCCGTGAGAACCACTTCTTGGGTTGTGGCGCCTTCACTGAATGGAATGGCGAAACCACCATGCTCGCAGCCCAAGGTGAAGAGCTGGGTGACGTAGAAAATGATGGTGGTGTGGCTGCCGGTGTGGTTGCAGGTGGCTTTGAAGTGGGTGAAGAATTTCATTGGCTCTTTTGGGATGCATCGTCAGGAAATACATTTTCGCTGATCCCTATTTTTGACGCGACATCACCAAACGGCAACTCTTTTGTTCCCAATGGCATTTCCCAAGTCGTGGGTTTTGAATCTCCAAATCCTGGATGGATTGCCGAGATCACTGATAACAATCACAGTGTCTTCATTAAGGATACCGCTTTCGATAATTGGCCTGAAATTAAACCTGGCGATTATGTCGGCGTTTTCTTTGAAGACAGTTCGTCTGAGCCACAATGCGGCGGCCTGGTGAAATGGGAAGGCGCCTTTACACAGATTCCCGCCTACGGCGCAGAGGGGACTGGGATTGTTGAAGGATTTGCAGTCGGTGAAACCTTTCAGTGGCGGGTTTGGGATGCCTCGGCCAATGCATTTCACGAAGCGACAGCGACCTATGCCGCTGCTGGTCAAGATGTTTATGCGCCTAATGGCTTATCGTTTGTCGACGAATTAGTAGCTACACCATAATCAAACGGGGCAACAAAGAGACATTAAGAGAGGGTTCCGTCATGAATAGAATGAGTTGTTGTTTTTTGTTTTTGTTAGGTGTGTTGTCGGCTGATGTGCAAGCAGAAACACTTTCTGTTGATGCGGATGCTTTTACGCAGCTTGATGTTTATAATTCTATCGGGCAGCCAGTTTATAACCCTGCTGATGGTACCTTTAGCGGAGATAATTGTAACCAGCTGCAATACACACATTCTTTAGATGCGGCGATATCATTGAATGAAGGCGATACACTTGATGAGATTACCTGCTCAGTGATCGACGGTGACAACTTAAGCCTTGCAGCCAATTTTACCCTCTATTGGGAATATAAGGGTCTCCAGCTTTTTGATGGGCCGGTTGGCGATGCGGGTAATAGTAGTCAACTGGGCCAATGGAATTTATATGGTGATGGTTTAAACACGAACCCTTTTAATGGTTACAACTTCTCTGAGAGCAATACTTGGTATCCATTTAATGAAACAGATTTTAGTTGGAGTGGCGTGCCCTTTTTTCCTATTGAGATAACCTCTAGCAGCAGTCTTTGGGTGCGCTTTATGGTTGAGCCTCAAAGTCAAACGGGCTCTTGTGAGCCGGAGTTACAGTTCTTAGGTTGTGATGTCACTTATACCGAGCCGCCACCCGCTGACCCTTGTGAGAGTGTGACTTGTGATGTGAATGCCACTTGTGATTCTGATGATGGTGTTTGTCATTGTAACGAGGGCTTTACGGGGGATGGCAGCAGTTGCAGTGATTTGGATGAATGCGCAGCAGGCGTTGATGATTGCCACGAAACAGCTGTTTGTACCAACCAGCCAGACGGTGAAGGCTTTTTATGTGAATGTGAAGCAGGTTATTGGCTCTTAGATGATGGTTCTTGCCTGGATTCTGATGAGTGTGCTTTAGGTTGGGATAACTGTGCTCCCAATGCGACTTGTAACAATACGGCGGGCGCTTTTACGTGTACTTGCCCAGCAGAAACTCTCGATGAAAACGGCGATGGTACAAGCTGCCCTCCTGGGGTGAATGAGGTAGATGACTGTGCAGACAATCCATGTCTTAATGGCGGCGCCTGCTTTGATGGGGATGGTACTTATACTTGCGAATGCAGTAACGGTTTTGAAGGCCCTAATTGCGAGACGGCATCCACACCCACGTGTCCGGTGGGGGAGGCGCTCACATCGTCAATTTTTGTCCCAGCCAATGAGTATGATTTTCCTTTTGGGGAGCAATATTGGATCGATACTGGCGTCCAATCTGACGATGGTCATTTTGGCTACACCACTGGTGGTAGCTGGACGGCTTATAAATGGGTGAACATCCCCGCAGGCGCTCTGTTTGCGGAGCAAGTCTGCTATTTTTATGACCACAACACCGAGATTAGCCCAATAGGATTTGCTGATTTCATTAAAAATAACGATTCTGCTGCGGTCAACTGGGACAAATTCAATCCCGAGTTGTGCCCAGCAGAGGGAGACTGCGTTGCGTCAGAGGACAAGCTGGTTGGGGACTTTTCGTATTGGTCATTTAATGGCATCACGAATAATGGGCCACATCTGATATCGCCCTCAGAAACACTCTTTTTAAGTTCAATGGCTTTTCACTGGATGGGGTCAATAGATGGAACACTCGTTAGCAGGCTGCCCGAAGGTTCACTGGGACAGTATCAAGACATCGGCGCCTATGGTTGTGAAATTTTCTTTGCTGAGCCCATATGCCAACCCATTGACGAATGCGCAGATGACCCTTGTCAGAACAACGGAACATGCATTGATGGTGTCGGGGAGTATACTTGTAACTGCCTGCCTGGCTATGAAGGCGACATGTGTGAAAATGAGGTTGTGAATCTGGTCAACATTACTTTAGATTTGCCACCCTCTGTTTTTGCTGATGGTCTGCCGAATGATTTTGTTGATTATATCGTGACTGAAGAAGGAGGCGTTGAGTTAGGGACCTTACCCGTGGATCCTTCTTTTACGTTACAGAATACCAACCCTTCAACAACGGACTATTGCTCTGACGAAATCGCCCCACCGCTATTTAACTATACAACAGGTCACATTTTCGCGGTTCTCGATATTCTGGCGGGGCAGAACGTCACAGATATGAGCTGCTCGGCCTCTTCTGGTGGTAATGACTTTTTGTTAGACGCTGTTTTTTCACGTTATTACGGGACCAATGCGGCCGACTTCACCTCTGATACCCTCATCTCATTTTCTTTACCGGACAATACGTCATCTGGGCCCTCGACTGTCCCGGAGGCGGACGGTGAGAGTGCGCTCGTTCTCATGATTAATCTTGCCGGCCCTGATTTTTGCGGTGGTCAGGTAGAGTTTCATGGTTGTTCCGTCACCATTAGCGGTGAAAATAATTGTGAAAATGGTGGCTCATTGGTGTTTGGTGAAGAGGGAATCGTTTGTGATTGTCCCGATGGTTTCGGCGGGCCGACCTGTGAAAACGGTGTTTTTGTAATGGATTTTGAGCCGGAATTATTCGCCCACGAAAACGTCGCATTTAGTAGTGGGTTTGAAGGGCCCTATGAAACAATATATTTCGCGGACAATGGCGAGGGCTATTGGGCTGACTTAACGGCAAATGGCGGTGCCTGTCTTAATACACGCGACGTCGCTGTAGACCTCAGGCCATATTTGGCCACCGGTGACGAGATTCAAGAAGTCAACTGTGATTTTGACTGGTCTTCTTCAGTGGCAGAACCGACGACACAGGGTAACAGCGGCATCACCTGGTTATGGGCATTGACAGACCCGTCTGCCGTAAACGATGACTCAGATTCTCAAGAAGTCTTTATTGATATTCTGGGCCATGCGACTGATTATGGAAGTAATCCAGACGACTCGGCCTTGATGATTGACGAACCACCTTACGGTTCGTTACCCTTCGTCATTCCGGAAATGGATGACCTCCGTATTGAAGTCCATGCACGATTTAGAAACTCACCGAGCCAAGGCGCTGAATGTACGGATGAGTTTGTTTTTAAGGGTTGCACGGTCAAAGTTGCTGGACCAGATCGTCAACTTGTCAGCATTCCTGAAGGTTGGAGTATGATTTCAACTTATATTGATATGAGAACCGATACCGGTATGCGTGCTTTTGACGAAGTTATTTCACCAATTCAAGATTCAGTGATCATTGCAAAAAATAACAATGGGTCTGCATATTTGGTTGAATGGGGTTACAATGGTATCGGCGATTGGCTCAATGGGCAGGGTTATCAAATCAAGTTATATGAGTCTCGCGATTTACTGATTGTTGGTTCAAAAATACCGATGGTAGATAGGTATGTAGATTTGGTCGCTGGGTGGAATATGATTGGTTACCTTAAGGAAGTCCCTCAAGATGCCATGGAAGTGTTTGCAGACTTAATCGCAAACAACAATTTAATTATCGCGAAGCATTACAACGGCTCTGCACTCTTACCTGAATGGAATTTCAACGGTGTAGGTAACTTAGAACCAGGCTTGGGTTACCAAGTTAAGGTGGAAGAGGCGGCAACGCTTTCTTTTACAGAATAGTTTACTAAAGGGATGATGACAATGTTGAATAAATGTTTTTTGCCTCTGTTATTTATTTTTACAACCCTATTTGCCAATACGGGGCAAGCAGACTCATGGACCACCATGTATCCCTCAGACTTTATTCATATTCCTATGCCACCGGTGGTTGCTCCGGTGACTTGGAACGCGGTAGGGATGGGCGAGGGCTCCTTTACCAGTGATGTACTCGATGGCACTCAGGGGACACAACATCTCATAGGAGCGATGCCTTTTCCTGCTGATATGGCGACCACTGGGGAGGGCATTCCCGTATCCGTTAATTGTGTCTTTCACGATGCGCTCAACAAACCAACTCAAACTGGACTGACGCCAGAAGAAGCTGCTGCAAATGCCGCACAAGAATATTGGAAGATTGATGCCGGTGAATATGGACTGATGGGTTCATATACTTTTGATATCGAAAGTCCGACCGACCTCTCTACGCTATCTCAAATAGCACCGCTGTATAAGACCTGTGGCCCTTGGCAAATGATGAACGGTAACTGTAACGGCCCTACAACCAACGCGCCTGAGAACCAAACCAGTTTCGATTGGAACGCTTACTTACCCACGGGGAATATCCAAGCCTTTGGTACTTACTATTTACAAATCCCTGTTAGGCCAATTTGCAACCCTGGCGACGACTGTCTTGGCGGCCTTACTTTTGAAATGTGTCGCATCAGATGGGGCAAGAATGCTGAGATCAGCAATGTGTGCCCCAGCGACCCATGTGATGAAAACGCAAGTTGTTTGTACGACGGCCAAACGGTTTATTGTGAATGTGACGAAGGTTACGAGGGAGATGGGTTTACTTGTGTTGATCCGCTCGTGCCTCTTGAACAAACCTGTAGTCTGAGTAGCGGCTGGAACATGGTTTCGCTGTATATGGACCCGGAAGACCCAGATCTTGAAGAGGTCCTACTCGGTCTCGACGGCGTGAGTACCACTGACGATATCGGTAACATTATCATCATTGTCAAAAATTACCTGGGCCAGGCGCTACTTCCACAGTGGGGTTTTAATGGGATTGGCGATTGGTTGATTGGCCAGGGGTACCAGATTAAAACCTCGGCGGCAGTGGACCTCACAGTGAGCGGTACCTATTTAACGCCCGAGGACAATCCCATCGATTTGGTACAAGGTTGGAATATGATTGGGTATCTTCGTGTAGAGCCTGCAGACATGATAGCGGTTTTTCAAGAAATCACCGACGATGAAAATCTTATTATTGCCAAGGACAACCTGGGCTCTGCATATTTACCAGAGTACGGTTTTAATGGCATTGGAGACATGGCGCCATGTCAAGGCTATCAAGTAAAGGTCCACGAACCAGACGTGTTGCACTTTAATGCAAACAGCGACCCCTATTAAGAAGCGCCGCCAATTTGGAGCGGTTCAGCACAGTCTGGTTTTACCACGCTGCCATCTTTTAGGTTGATGAATTTGTAATTGACTTGGCCCGTCCCACTCACGCCTGTTTTTGAAACGGTGGCATTGTAGGTATAGGTGAATTGGGCTTGGCCCTTGGTTTCGTTGTCAATGGGCATATCCACGTGCATTTCTCGCTGGCCCGTTAACTGACACCCTTGAGCTGTGCTGGCAACCTTGAGTTGGTTCAACACTTTGGTGACACCACTGGAGTCGGGCTGGATTTGTTTCACCCCTTTTTGTCCATCGGGTGTGGCGATGACTTCGAACACATGGACACTGTCGCTTTGCGCTTGTCCGCCCCCTTGCTGACAACCTTGTCCGGCAGGTGCGGCACTGCTGATGTTCAATGTAATTTGCTGCCCTATCTCACAGAGCATCGACGCAGGTGCTGTGTTGGTGGGGGCTTCTTGAGTGGGAGTCACTTGCGGCGCCGGTGCATTGCAGGCGGTGAGAACGAATAAGAGAGATGCGGGGCATAAATAGCGATTCATGAAAGGTGTTCCTTCTGCTGAGCAATTGCGCTGAATGATTAAACCATAGCGAGATTGGTGGCGTTTAGCTAATGAAATGGGCCAAAAAACCAGAACGAAAAAAGCTAGAAAAAACAGACTCTTAAGGGCTTTCAGGCCGCTGCAATGCACCATGACGCCCGGCTATGGGCGGCGACGGCGTTGGTAACGCGTATCAACATGAACATTCAAAATACGTTGGGCTTCGGCCCGAACAGCTGGGTGATTCTTGAAGGTCCAGAGTCGTGAACGCGCTTGTCGAGCGGTGGCTTTGATATCGATCATGGGGGCTACAGAACGAGTATCGCCCCCTTGCATTGCCAACTCAAGCGGAGGCATCCGCCAGGGTTCATGAACGAACGCCAAAGGTACCTCTTGGAGGCTGGGTACCCATTTTCGTATAAAGAGACCGTCGGGGTCGTGATCAAGACCCTGTTTGACAGGATTATAAATACGAAGCGTGTTAATACCTGTCACACCAGCCTGCATTTGAAACTGACAAAAATGGATACCCGGCTCAAAATCGAGGAAACAGCGGGCCAAATGATTCACGCCGTCTTTCCATGAATGCCCCATGTGATGGGTCAAAAAACTAACCAACATGGCGCGCATCCTGAAGTTCAGATAGCCCGTTTCTCGTACGCACCGCATGCACGCATCGATGAAGGGAATCCCCGTGTCTCCATTCATCCATCGAAGTAAATTGTCGCCGTTCGTTACCACTGTCATATCATCGAAGCCACGGTTCATATTTTCTGTTTCTATCCGATGCTCAGATTCAAACTTTTGGATAAAATGACAGTGCCAGCGCAATCGACTGCCAAAAGCGCGGTGGGCCATGGTTTTGCTCTCGCACGCTTCGAGGGCTTGGAAAACTTGGCGCATACTCAGTTGTCCCCAGGCCAAATAGGGGGACAACCGACTGCAGCTTTGCCGACTTTCTTCGGGTTTACTGATGTGCTTTTGGTAATTCTCGATTCGCCCGTCTTTGATAAAAGAGGTGAGCAGTTGCTGGGCTTGCTCTTCACCGCCCATCTGAAAAGGGCCTTTCCCCAAAACGTCATGTTCATGAGTGGGTTTTGGTGGGGCAGTCATCTTCCAAGGGCTCGGCCATTCGGGGATACAGGGGAGTAAACCGGCTTTGAGCCAAGGGTTAAAATCGACCTTGATAGGCGGTTTTCGCATATTTGCGTGCCACCGGTAGCTCCAACGTTTTCTGTTTTGAAGCCCGCGGATAACACCCAGTTGAGGGGTTTCGTTCCAAACAACATCGTTTCGTGCACACCAGTTTTTCACATTCAGATCACGCTCGTAAGTATATCTGAGACCGGTTTCCTCATGGCTAAAAAGAAATTGGAGTTGATGTTGTGAGTGTAGCCATTTGAACACGTCGGCTGCAGATGCCTGCAGCGGATGAATCTTCAATGAAAGTCCTTGCGACACCAATCTTTGATTCAGTCCTTGAATGGCTTGCCATTGAAAACACAGATGGCGGGAGCTGGTTGTGGGATGCGCGAGCATTTCTGGTTCGAACAAATATACCAATAGAAGTTCATCACCGTTTTGAACGCATTGCGTGATGGCGTTCATGAGGGGGGCGTGGTCAGTCGTTCTTAAATCGCGCTTAAACCAAACGACGCTTAAGGGCACGTTAATCCTCCCAGCCCTTGAGGCGATCGGTGATAACCTGCACGGGCTGATCCACTTTGGCATAAGACAGGCGACCCAGCGAAGTGGTTTGATGGTAGCCATCTAGACCGGAGATGGTGAGACTCTCCGCTTGGTCGATCGCAATATAGCCATCGGAGGCGCATGCATCGGTGGGCAGCTCCACCCATTGTAGGGCACACACCATGAAGCGGCAGCCATTGGGCAAGGGAATGTCCTCCGAAAGCTGCAGGCCCATTCGAATGTTTGCTTCCGCCACTGCGGGGGCTTGCCAATCGATGCCAGGAGGCAGCCAAGGAGTGAGCCCAACCGCGTCAAACTCTGAAACCTCTTTCGGGTAACGGGCACTGCATTGATGGGCTTTTAAGAAAATCGCCTCATTGACATGGCTGTAGGTGCATTGCCCCGTGGAGATCAGGTTTTTGTAGGTGTGGGCATTGTTGGCGCCAGGTGGCCGTAACACCATGCCCAACAGGGCAGGCGAGGAGCCTAAATGGACCACGGAGCTCACCATGCTCAAATTGGAAAGCCCGTGTTTGTCGGAGGTGCCCACGAGATTGGCACTTTTAAACCCACTTAAAGAATTCATGGTGCGGGCCCGCTCGCGCTCTGGCCATTGTTCCCAATCGGTTGAGATCCAAAAACTTCGTTTATTCTTGTTTTCATTCATCCTTTATCTCCTAGAGTTTAGAACCACGGAGTCGCAACATTTATTGCGAAAAAGGCGAACCCGGAATAATCGGACCAATAGGCCTGTTACGCCCGCAGGAGAGATGTGCATGGCCAAAAAGATACGACCTCAAAAAGTCTGTAAGGTTTGTCTGAGACCTTTCGAATGGCGTAAGAAATGGGCCAAAGATTGGCAAAATGTCCTGTATTGTTCGAAAGCATGCCGTGAGGGCCGATACAAGCCCAAATCGTCAGGTTGTTAACCATATGCAGCATTCATGATAGGGTGAGAGGCCTTACCGGGAGTGCATCATGGTTTCTCGTCTCATTTTCTTATTTTTTGTGTCCTTCACTTTACCGGCCTTCGCTACAGATGCAGGGCCTCTTACACCGCCGGCCCCTACCCAAAGCATCACCTATCAGATGTTGGCTGGTTCTGACATTGCACTGAGCGATGATGGCAACGAAGTCATATTTGGCACGGACAATCGTGAAATCGTATTCGGGAATACATCGGGAGAACCGAACCTGCCGGCAGTTTGGGTGACCCTGGTCTTGCCCCCCAATGCTGATCTCTCAACTGTTGCACCGCGTCTTTCCAACGCGGAAGCCGAACGAATTTCTGCGAGTTATCCAGTGGGTCCCGTGCCCCTGCAAAGGACAACCGTGGCCATCGAAGCCGATGGTGGCACAATGTTTGTGGAAGAAACACTGGTTCCAGATGGGGTGGATGAAGTGACCGGCCAAAACACAGCGATTTACAGCGCCGATGCTTATTGGCCCGCAAACTGGTTGAGTGAATACGAAACATTGATGGAAGGTTATTTTCCTGTGGTGCGGGTCTTGGTGAGTTTAGCGAAGTTCAATCCCAATCCTCCAGGTGCCAACAATGGTAATCCCAGCATTGAAATGCTCAGGTTTGCTATTTTGCATGTGGATTTTGAATTGCTCGAAGGCAGTGATGAGGCGTCTGATGGAGGCGTTGAGATAGAGCCGCCCACCGAATGGTTGGTTTACAATGTAGACAACGGTCAAGGTTTACCAGCGCCATCCACGGATGGCCTACCAGGGTATCTCATTGTGACCTCATCCGATATTTACAGCGATGCTTCTCCTGAAGCCACCCTGACGAAAAACGCCATCGATAACTTTAAAGCCCATAAAGAAGCACGTGGGCTTAACGTGGTGATTCAGACCGAAGAAGCATGGTTGACGGTTCCAGGTCGGGGCGGGCAAGAGGCGGCCGACGATTTGCGCAACTGGTTGTCTGCCAATTATCAAACTGAAAATTGGAAATATGTTCTGATTATTGGCAATCCCGTGGGCGATAGCTTTATGCCCATGAAGCAGGTCTGGCCATCGGAAACAGGACACCAATGGTGGGCTGAGTTACCACAGTTTTCAGGTTTTTACATGCACACCGATTATTATTTTGCTGAACTTTCTGGCAATTGGGATATGGATGGCGATGGCAAAGCGGGTGAGTTTGGGCATTACAGTACACCCGTAGAACCTTACACCAAAACAGGAGATTTTGGCACATCACCCGAAGGGGAGCACGGCATCGATCGCGATCATGAAGTGATTGTGGGCCGCATTCCATTTTATCCCGGTGTGAGTACCGCACACGACGACTTGGTTGGCATTCTCAATAAAACCATAGACTATCAATCCGCTTTGGGTACGGAGATTGATTGGCGTAAACAAGTCCTATTAATGACGGAGCACCCAAATCAGCATTTCTTTGGCGAGCAAATTAGAAACCAGGTTTTGAGTCAGGCCAATGACGTAGACAGTTACCGGGTCTACAATGCCGATTGTTTAACACCGACCGACACCTGCAGCCCAGCGATTACTGAACCCAATTATCAGTTGGATACTGAATGCAATTACGATACGGCCACCTCAAGATGGGCCCAAGAAACGCCGGGTGTGGTCAGTTGGTTTGCGCATGGTGGGCCCACTGGCGCCATCGGGATTTTCAACATCAACAATATTCCAAGCCTTGACGAAGACAATGGTAACGTGGTGAGGGAGATTAATGACACACCCGCTTTTACTTTTCAGGCGTCATGCCTAACGGCGAGACCCACCCACAGCAACAATCTCGCTTATGAGCTGCTTAAAAAAGGAGGGATTGCGACAATAGGAGCCACTCATGTTGCATACGGGCCTTATACTGAGGTGCCGATGGCTAATTCTGGATCACTCATCGGCATGGCTTACGAATACATCAAGAGTCTCGTTGTTGAACGCATGCCGGCGGGCGATGCGCTATACGATGTAAAAAAACGGATTCCCATACAAAATCACTTTTGGCATTATTGGGTGAACATGACGCTCTTTAATCTTTACGGTGATCCAGAGGTTGGGCTTTATGACCACCAAATCCAATATGTTTTCGAATTGGAGCCTTTGGCCAATCAGCAATTAGAAGTGGGAACGACCTTTTCGCTAGCACTAGAGGTCACCACACAAGCACCTTCTTATGACGTGGCATTCTCAGAAATGCCCGATTGGCTTAGTTTTGACAGTCAAACGCTGGTTTTGTCCGGCAAACCGACCGAAGACGATATTGGCCAACATCCTGTTTCAGTTTTAGTCGGTACGGGCGCAGATTCGGTGCATCAAAGCTTTGTGTTGTCTGTTGAAAGGACCAACCAGCCTCCCAGATACGAAGGTGAACTTGAAATTTATATACCCGTAACGGATGTGCCCCATCGTTTGAGTTTACCCGTTGTGGATCCAGATCGCGACCGAATCCATATCAATTACCAATACCGCCAACCGCCAGATTGGATTGATCTAGAAGTTGTAAGGCATGACAATTCGGGTGTCTCGGAAATTGCAGAAATGGAAGCGTCTCGGGAGCAATTTGAAATGGTTTTCTACACCATGGAAGAGGTTGTTGGCTCCCACGAGGTCATGCTTTCCGTGAGCGATGGGAAAATTGAAGTTGAGTTTATATTATTGGTCCATGTTTGTGGGCTGCACAGTGACAATGATGTTTGCGGCGGTTTTGTTGATGCTTGCCTTAATGCACCTTGTCTCAATGGCGGCACCTGTGTGTCTGAAGTGGTGGAAGGTTATGCATGTGTTTGCGTGGCAGGCTTTGAAGGCCAAAATTGTGAAACGGCCATTGAGACTGTCGATGCGGGCATGGCAATGACGGATGCGGGCATGGCAATGAAGGATGCGGGCATGGCAATGATGGATGCGGGAACCCAAGTTTTTGTTGATGCAGGTCAACCCGCTGAAGTGTATGACGCGGGACTGGTGTCGGAGCTCTTTAACGATGCTGGAGGCGCATTTGTTTCGGGAGTCGATGCTGGAACACCCTCTGCACCGACCATGGCAGATGCGGGAAGTGGTGAAGCAGAAAGTGTGGATTCGGGTACCGCCACACACCCATCGAGTACAGACGCTGGCCCAACCACGACATCACCGGTTGACGATAACAACACCGATGGAGGCGATACAGCTAAGGATAAAAATCAAGATGGCGCCGAAGTGGCAGATGCGGGATGTGGGTGTAATGCTCAAAATAACAGTGCAGGCAGCTCAGGTTTCTTGGTGCTTGTTGCGTTGATGGGGTTGCGGCGGCGTCGTAGAGACGAACGCTGTTGAGTTTTGGCATGAAGGTTATAAATCGGTCATAGAAAAATGCGTTTACCCATATTATACAGTTTTCGAAGATGTCCCTACGCCATGCGCGCGCGGATGGCCATCGTTCGCACCGGGTATGAATACGAACACCGTGAAGTGGTGTTGCGAGACAAGCCTCAGCACATGTTAGAGATTTCGCCCAAAGGGACAGTGCCTGTATTATTGCTCCCTGATGGAAAGGTGCTCGATGAAAGCATCGATATCATGCAGCACGTATTGAAATGGGAACTCGATGACAATGAAAAATATTGGGTTTCACGAAACGATGACGAGTTCAAATTTCATTTAGACCGCTACAAATACCCCAATCGGTATGAAGATGTAGACAGTCTCGTTCACCGGGAAGCGGCTTCTATATATTTACGAGACCTCGAAGAAAAATACTTTCAAACCAACCCGTCATCCTCTTTGAGTGATGCGTTGTTTCCCTTTGTGAGACAGTTTGCCAATCACGACCGCACTTGGTTTGATGCACAAGACTGGCCCAAGGTGCATGAATGGCTTGCCGCAAATCTACAAAGCGACGCTTTTTTGGTGTGCATGGCAAAGCATAAGCAATGGCAGGAACCCGATGTCGTATCCGCTGATTGACTGTCGAAGCGTAAAGTTTCGACAAGGCAGTGGCTCTTACTTCTCCACCATATCCTCAAGCTCTTTAAGCCGGTCGTCCATGGCTTGTTCGGAGGCGCCCAGTTCTTGTTTGAGGTCTTTGAGGGATTTGAATTTTCCGGTGTCTGGGTTTTTGAGGGCGTCTAGATTTTTGGTGGCTTTTTTGCCCGTTGTTTGGATGGCATCGTCTTTCACTTCGACCACTTGGGGCGTTACGAAATAGGCCAAAATACCCGTGAGCACGCCTGCCATGAGACCAAAAGTGAGTTGCTGGGTGTATTTGCTGATCAAAGAAAAAACGATAATCCCGACAAACACAGCGACAAAAACAGACATGGCTCCAGACACGGCAAGCTCCTTTTCTGGGTTCGTGATGAAACTTACAGCCGATGATCTGAAAGACCAAAGATTTTTTTAGAAAAATGAGCGCTTGGCAGTTTCAAATGCTCACAGGGACATCAAGGCGAGAGCACGGTGTATTCCCAGCTGTGCAGCTCCAACACCATTTGGCCGTTTGTAACCGTGGCTGAGCGGCTCGTGTTCACAATGCCTTGGAGTGTCAGGCCTTCAAGGGCATCATGGGGGATGGTGATGGTCTCTTGTCGGGTGACGCTGCCTTTGTTCATGGCCACAATGGCGATGTCTTGCCCGCCCGCATCTAAGCTGTAGACCAGTAAGTCATCATCCACCCACAGTTGGGTGCGGCTGCCATGTTGCAGCGCTTTCGTTGTGGCGCGGACTTGGCCCAATTCTTGAGCGCGCTCCAAAAGGGTTTGTTGGTTGGCGCTCAAATAGGGTGCGAAATTCATCATGCGTCGGTTGTCAGGGTCGCCAGCGCCCGCCAGACCGATTTCATCGCCATAGTAGAGCAGTGGCACGCCCGGTTGCGTGAAAGTAAAGAGCATGGACTGTGAGATGGGGTTGATGAGGTCCCATTGGGTCAAAACGTCACCGGTGGCCATGAGGTCTTCGGTGCTTTCAAAGGGGCCTTGGGCATTACCGGCCAATTCGGTGCTCCACCGTGCAACATCGTGGTTGCCGAAGAAAGGGGCCATGGTGGCATTGCCGTAGCTGTCGATTCCCACCTGGACTTGGTTTTCAAGATCGCGAAAGGAGCCGCCGTTAAAGGCATTGCGAATGGACCAATACAAAGGAAAATCAAATTGGCCATCGAGTTCCCATTCATTCACATACGCCATGAGCTGTTCATGGCCGTCGCCGCCCGTGAAGGTTTCGCCCACGATGTAAAAGGAGGCGGCATCCCCCACTTCGATGTCTTCTCTAATTCGTTTGGACAGGGTGCGCATGATCACATGGTCCATGTGTTTGGCGGCATCGATGCGAATGCCATCCACATCGTAGGTTCTCAACAAGGTCAATGTGTCGGCCACCACGCGCTGGGTAATGTCATGGTTACGATAATTGAGGTCGGGCAAATA
>MDTD01149990.1_pt1 | contig 39292 bp, 32 predicted proteins | sample 811221 | NCBI WGS metagenome assembly MDTD01 (sample SAMN05326646, study PRJNA326480) | marine metagenome | isolation source: seawater | place: Pacific Ocean: South West | collected 2011
CGGCGAGGTCGAGACGCTCTGCCGGCAGTACATTCTTGCCTGCCAGGCCGGAACACCGGTGATCCTCTCCAACTCCGAGATGGCCGACGTGCTGGATCGCTTCGCGACCTATGGCCGGCAGCCGGCGCGCGAGAGCTGATTCCGGAAGACGGCCGACCGAGGGTCGTCGCGGCGGTTTTCGCCCTAGCCGGCAAACAAATGCGCACTCAGCGCGCTTTTGTGGACAGCTTCCGCGTTTCGCGCTATCGGAAGTGCATGGACCACGACACGCCCCCACGCGCCCGGAGCGCGGCTTCTCCCGCCCGCGAGGTCGAGCTGAAGCTCGAGACCGACCGCACCGCTCTCCAGCGCCTGAAGAAGGCCGCTCCGCCCCCGGGCTTCACGGTCGCGCGCGCGGTGACGAAGCCGCTGCAGTCGATCTATTTCGACACGCCGGACCTTGCCCTCAAGACGGCCCGCTGGTCGCTGCGGGTGCGCAAGACGGGCGGCTCCTGGGTGCAGACGGTGAAGGCCGGGACCGGCGTGGTCGGCGGCCTTTCGACGCCGCGTGAGCACGAAGTGCCCGTGGCCGGGCCGATGCCCGACCTTACCCGTATCGACGACGCGGACCTGCGCGAACGCCTCTGGCGGCTCCTCGACGGCGCCGTTCTGGATCCGGTGTTCGAGACCGCGATGACGCGCACGAAGCGGGTGTTTTCCGGTCCCGACGGCGCGGTGATCGAATGCGCGCTGGATGCGGGCGAGATTCGCGCCGGCGAGCGCAGCCAGCCGCTTTTCGAGGCGGAATTGGAACTCAAGGACGGCCCGGTCGAGAGCCTCTTTGCCCTGGCGGAGGGGCTCGCCGGGCTTGGTTCGGCCCGCCTGTCGCGCTTCACCAAGGCCGAGCGCGGCTACCGTCTCGTGGCCGGTGAAAACGGCCCGGCCGAAGCCTTCAAGGCCGAAAAGGCCGGCGTCACGAGCCGCGATACGGTCGAGGACGCGTTCCGCGCCATCCTGCGGTCGTGTCTTGTCCAGATCGCGGCCAACCGGGACGCGGCGCTCGACAGCGATGCCCCGGAAGGCCCGCACCAGCTTCGCGTCGGCCTGCGGCGGCTGCGCAGCGCGCTCAAGGTCTACGGCAAGGCACTCGCGCCCGAGACCCGCGAGCGGCTCGACACCGACGCGCAGGATCTCGCCACCCGGGTCGGCGCCCTGCGCGATCTCGACGTGCTGGCCGCAGAGATCGTCGCTCCGGCCCTTGCCGCGGCCCCCGAAGAACTGGCCGAGCCGGCGCGCGAGCGCCTGTCCCGGGCCCTGACCACCCGCCGGCTTGCCACCCGCCGCGACCTGCGCGCCCACCTCGAGGGCCCGGCCGTCAACGCGCTGGTCTTTCATCTGGGACAGATCGCGGAAGGAGACGCCTGGCGCGAGGCGGCCCGCGCCGCCCATGGCGTCGAGATCGACGCGGTATGGGATGCGCCGCTGGCGGGCTTTGCCGCGAAGGCCATGGCAAAACGCTGGAAGGCGGTCGCCCGGCTTGGCGCGCGGCTCGATGAACTCAACCTCGAAGAGCGCCACGACATGCGCAAGGCGCTCAAGAAGCTGCGCTACACGCTGGAGTTCTTCCGTCCCGTCTTCGACCGCAAGACGCTGAAGCCCTTCCTGTCGCGGCTCAAGCGCCTGCAGGATGTCTTCGGCTATCTCAACGACGTGGTGATGGCCCACACGCTGGTGCGCCTCGTCGCCGAGGAGGCAGAGGGCGACACCGAGCCGACGCTTGCCGCCGGCTATGTGCTCGGCTGGCACGACGCGCGCGCCACCCATGCCTGGCAGGACACCCGCGCCCTTTGGGACGACACCCGCGCCGCCGACCGTTTCTGGACGTCCTGACGCCCGAAAAGATGGGACGACGAGGGCGTCCGCGCCGCGCCCGTCAAGGGCTTTGCTGCGGCGCGTTCTGCGGCTGCTGTTGTTGCTGCTGGCGCTTCCCGCCACCAAGACCGAAGGAGCCGAGGAACCCCTGCGGCAGGCCGAAGCCCTGTTCGACCGCGTCGAGCACCTGCTCGTCGTCGACCTCGCCCTGGATCACCTTTTCCACGTCGATGTGCGTATTGCCGCCGGTCGCCCGCTTCAGGGCATCATTCGCCGCGCCGGTAAGCGCGTCCTCGACGGAACCGCCTCCGGCCTGATCACGCGCCGCACCAAGCGACTTCACCAGTCCGCCACCCAGCCCCTCGAGCTGTTTCAGCGCCGCCTGCGGGTTCTCCAGGATGCCCTTCACGTCCGGGTAGATCTGCGGCCGGTCCCAGGACCCGCGCACGATCACGGGAACGCCGAGCCCCTGCAGGTCGCGGCTTTCGCCCTTGCCGAGCGGCACCGGCGGCGCGCCGTCGAGCGTGGCCACCACGCGCGGTTCCAGCCGCCAGTCGAGCAGTTTCTCCGGAATGTCGATGCGCCCGGACCCGGTCATGCGCACCAGCGGTCCGACGAGCGCGAGATCGTCCGAGGTGGCAATGCCCCGCGCGACCTCGAAGCCCGCCCCCAGCGCGGAGAAGTCGGTCTTCTGCGCCGGGTTTTCAGACCAGCCCAGCAGCGTGTCGACCGTCAGGCCGCGCACCATGCGCGGAATGTTGATGCCCCGGATCGCGCCGTCGGCGAAATCGAAGCGGGCCGTGCCGGCAAGGCTCGACACGATCTCGAACATGCTCGTGCCGCGCGCCACCAGATCGCTTTCCAGCGCCAGCTTGCCCTGCAGCCAGTCGAAGCCCGCAAGCGCCGACAGGAAGGGATGCGCGTTGACGCCGCCGATACGGAAGGAGCCGGAGAGCTCGGGCACCGCGCCGCCGCCATCGACGGTGAGACGCCCCTGCCCCGTGCCACCGTAAAGCGTCAGTTCGCCGAGATCCGCCGTCAGCTTGCCGCCGGCGATGGTCACGTTCAGACGGCTCGGGCCGATCTCCACCGCGTCGAAGGCGATCGAGCGGGCCGAAAGCGTCAGGTCCGCATCGAAGGCGGACAGGCCCGAAAGGTCGATCGGCGCCCGGCTCCAGCCGCGCGGCTCGCCACCCGGCACCCGCGGGGCCTCGGCGGTCGTCGCCGGTGCCCCGGCCGCATCGAGATAGGGATCGAGCCCCAGCCGCTCCAGCGACAGGCGGGCGGTCAGCTTCGGCTTGCCGGCCACCGACAGCGATCCCTCGCCCTCGCCGCGCGTGTCGTCGAGCAGGATCGAGGCATTCGAGAAGGACACCGCGTCCTCGCCCGCCGACAGCTTGCCGGAGAAGGAGAACCGCTCAAGCCCCCCGCCGGGCGACAGCGGCGAGCCCAGCCAGGAGGCAAGCCCGCGCAGGTTCGCCGTCTCGATCACCACGTCGCCGTCAAGGCCGCCCGAGGTGCTGAAGGCTCCGTCATAGCCAAGCGTCACGCGGCGACTTGCCAGCCGGAGACGCGTGGGCGCGGGCATGCCCGCCGCCAGAAGCGCGGGCGTGAGCGAGCCTTCGATGCGGAAGGCCTCGTCGCGCCAGGTCAGTCCGCCCGTGAGCGTGACCGGCGTGTCCAGCCCGGAAAAGTCGACGGCAAGCGCCAGGCCACGGATGGTGCGCGCGCCCGCTTCCTCGCCAAGCGCGCCGGGCACGGGAAGGCCCGAGACCTCTCCGCCGGCCAGCGTCATGCGACCGGACAGGTCCGCGCCCGCCAGAAGGGTCGCCGCGTCCGCGCCCCGGCCGGCAAAGCGCACCTGGCCGCCCAGGGTTCCGCTGGCCTGCTCGCCGCGCCCGGCAATCGCCAGAATGTCGGCAAGCGGCACGCCGTCGAGCGTCAGGTCGCCGGAAACGGCCGGAACGTCACCGGAAAGATCCGCCGCGCCAGAGCCACGCAGCGAGGACGGCCCGAGGGCCGCCGTCAGCGTGTCGACACCGATGCGCTGCGGCGTGGTCGCAAGGTCCGCCGTCAGGCTGAAGGGACCGGGATCGCGCGGCACGCTGGCCCCGAACGCCTGCAACGTGCCGGCAAGCGTCTCGCCACCGGCGGACACCCTGAGGGCGCCCGGGCCAGTGAGCGAGGCGGTTCCGGCAACGCGGATTTCCGCGTCCGCGCCCGCAAGGCTCACGTCGAGCTCGCTGCTTCCGCCCTCGGCAAGCGCCAGCGGCGCGGCGATCTGGCCGGCGACCTCAAGCTCGACGCCCTGGCGCACGACCTGGCCCTCCAGGTCCATCGGACCGGTGAGCGAGGGAAGCGAGATGTCGAGATCGATGCCCTCGAGCATCGGCGTGCCGTCGGCCTGCAGGAGGCGGCCACCGCGCACCGAAAGCCGGTCGACGCCGATGCGTGCCAGCGTCGCAGCACTGGCGCCGGCTCCGCCATCGGCCTCGGAGGCCTCGGCGTTGGTCTCGGTGATCGCCTCCGTCGCGGCGCTCCAGCGGTCGGCGGGAAAGCCCGGCGAGGCCGGTGCGGCGGCGGCCTGCTGCACGGGCGCCTGGCCTCCGCCGCCGAGCGTCACCACGGGGCCCTCGAGGCTGATGTGGGTCAGTCGCGCGGTGCCGCCGAACAGGGTCGACCAGGCGAGACCGAAGTCGACCGCGTCGACACGAAGCATCTCCTGGCCGCCCGCCGAGGCGACGCCGACGTTTTCCGCGCTCAGCCCGAGTCCGGGCAGCAGCGACAGGCCGACCGGCCCGTCGAGACGCAGGCGCAGGCCCGTGCGGCTCTCGATCTGGGCGACGAGTTCGGCCCGGATGGCATCCTTTGGCAGGAACCACGGCACGACGACGGCCGCCGCCAGCACAAGAACCAGGACGGTGAAAACGAGACCGGCAAGACCGACCACCACGCGTTTCACGAAGAGGCACCCCTTTTTCGAATCACGGGCAGTATGGGCGATTTGCCCGGCCCGAACGACCGCAACGCGTGCAGACTTCCCCAAAAGCGTGTCGACAGAATGGCCGCGATGCACCCTGCACGGCTCGTCGGCATGGACTTTTTCCCTCCGATTGCCGATGTTTCCCGCTGACGGGATGCGCGATCGATCGCTGATCGCGCTCCGACCGGAATGAGGAGGGGCCATGTTTCCGGCGCTCAAGCGGTTTTTGAAAAGCGTTGTGACCGGCGAGGCCGACGAACGGACCTTTGCCGAGGACGATCACCGGCTCGCGGCGGCGGCGCTTCTGGTGCACATCATCGCGGTGGACGGCGTCGTCGACGACAGCGAGCGCGAGGCCCTGTCCGAGGTGCTGCGCGTCAACTACCAGCTCACCCCGGACATGACGCGCGAGCTGATCGAGTCCGCGACGCGGCGCGATGCCGAGGCCGTCGACCTGTACGGCTTCACCTCGGTCCTCAAGCGCACGCTCGATCTCGACGGCCGGCTCAAGGTTCTGGAGATGATGTGGGAACTCGTCTACGCCGACGGCACGGTGCACGAGTTCGAGGACAACACCATCTGGCGTGTCGCCGAACTGCTCGGGATTTCCTCGCGCGACCGGCTGGCCCTGCGCCGCAAGGTCGCCGCCCATGCCGGCCCCGACGACACCTCCGGCGAGGAGGAGAACGGCTGACGGCCCGCCACACGCCATTGCGGAAGGGGCCCACCAACCGGGCCACTCGACCGCGCCCCGGGCCCGCGCTAGAATAACGTCATGATCGTTGACCCGTCGCTTCCCGACCCGCGAGCGCAGGCTGATCGGCCCAAGGTTCTGATCGTCCTGCACCAGGAAACATCGACCCCCGGCCGCGTCGGCCAGGAACTGGTCAGGCGCGGCTTCGCGCTCGACATCCGCAGGCCACGCTTCGGCGACCTGCTGCCCGACACGATGGAAGACCACGCCGGCGCGGTCGTTTTCGGCGGCCCCATGAGCGCCAACGACACGGACGCCTTCGTCTCCCGCGAAATCGACTGGATCGGCGTGCCGCTGAAGGAGGAAAAGCCCTTTCTCGGCATCTGCCTCGGCGCGCAGATGATGGCGCGCCATCTCGGCGCCGGCGTCTCCAGCCACGACGACGGACTGGTGGAGATCGGCTACTACGACATCACCCCGACCGAGACCGGCCGGAAAATGATGCGCTGGCCGAAGAAGGTCTACCAGTGGCACCGGGAAGGGTTCGACCTGCCCGCCGGAGCGGAGCTTCTCGCCACCGGAGACACCTATCCGACCCAGGCGATCCGGGTCGGCCCTGCCGCCTACGGCATCCAGTTCCATCCCGAGCTCACCTACCAGATGATGGTGCGCTGGACGACACGCGGGGCACCGCGCATGGCGCTTCCCGGCGCGCGCCAGCGACGCGACCATTTCGCGGGGCGCTATGTCTTCGACCCCGGCCTCAAGGCGTGGCTCGACGATTTCCTCGATCTGTGGATCGGCCGCGCCGACGCCGGACGGCTCGCGGAGGCCGCCGAATAGGCCCTCTCGCCTGAGTTTCCCCCTGATCCCGCCACCGCGCGCATCCCCCCAATGAGGGATGGACAGGGATGCGCGTCGCGGGCAGAAGGGGCGCGCTCCGCCGTGGCTGTTTCGGGGCGCATCATGAGACGAGGGCCGGCCCGCCGGCGTGAACGGAGCCTGACATGTGCGGCATTGCCGGGATATTCCGCCCCGAGGGCCTTGGCGAGGGCGCGACCGCCCTGCTCGACACCATGGGCGAGGCGATTGCCCATCGCGGTCCCGATGCGCACGCCACCTGGTCCGACGCGCCCGCCGGCATCGGCTTCGTCCACCGCCGCCTGTCGATCATCGACCTCACGGAGGCGGGCGCACAGCCCATGCACTCGCCCTGCGGCCGCTACACGCTGGCCTACAACGGCGAGATCTACAATTACCTCGACCTGCGCCGCACCCTTGAGGACGAGGGCGCCGCACCCGCCTGGCGCGGTCATTCCGACACCGAGGTGCTGCTGGCCGGCGTTGCCGCATGGGGCCTTGCCGAGACGCTGACCCGCTGCGTCGGCATGTTCGCCATCGCGCTGTGGGACCGCGAGACCCGCAGTCTCACGCTCGCGCGTGACCGGTTCGGCGAAAAGCCGCTCCATGTCGCGGTCTTCGACGGCGAGATAGCCTTCGCCTCAGAACTCAAGGCGCTCAAACGGCATCCGCGCTGGTCCGGCGAGATCGACCGTCAGGCCATCGCGCAGTGCCTGCGCCACGGCTACATTCCCGTTCCCAGGACCGCGTTCACGCAAGCCGTGAAGATCCGCCCCGGCGCCTGCGTCGAACTGAAGGCCGGCGCGCTTTCGCCCGGGACATGGCGCGAAAGCCTCTACTGGGACGCGATGGCCGAGGCCCGGGCGGCGCGCTCCGACCGCTTTGCCGGCACCGGGGAGGAAGCCGTCTCGCGGCTGGATTCGCTGCTGCGCGAATCCGTCTCGCGGCAGATGATCTCGGACGTTCCGCTCGGCGCGTTCCTGTCGGGCGGCATCGACAGTTCGACCATCGCGGCGATGATGCAGTCGCTCAGCACCAAGCCGGTGGAGACCTTCTCGCTCGGTTTCGAGGACAAGTCCGTCAGCGAGGCCGGGTTCGCCCGCGCCGTGGCACATCATCTCGGCACCAGCCACAACGAGATCATGCTGTCCGGCGACGAGGCCCGGGACCTGGTCGCCACCATGCCGGACGTCTACGACGAGCCCTTCACCGACCAATCGCAACTGCCGACCTACCTGGTCTCGCGCTTCGCGCGCTCAAGGGTCACGGTTTCCTTGTCGGGTGATGCGGCGGATGAATTGTTTGCCGGCTATGGACGCCATCATTCGGTGGCCAAGCAATGGTCCGGCTCCCCCCTGGCGGGTCTTGGCCGGCAGGCGCGCAAGCTTGCCGCCTCCGCCCAGATCGCGGCCCTCGTCGCCCCGGCGGAAAAGCGGGGCCGCAGCCACGTCGGCAAGCGCTCGACGGCAAGCCTCCGCCTCCGCCTGGAAGAGCGAAAGGCACAATACAAGGCCGCCTCGGCCGTTGCCGCCTACGAGCGCAAGTTCACGCTGCTCGACACGGCCGACCGCCTGGTGCCCGGCACGCATCGCGAGACCCATCCGCTGCTCGCCGAGGTCGAGGCGGAAACCGGCTGGAGCCCGCTCGAGCAGGCGAGCTTTCTCGACCTCACCCACTATCTGCCCGACGACATCCTGGTGAAGGTCGACCGCGCGGCCATGGCGCACAGCCTGGAAACGCGGGTTCCCTTCCTCGATCCGGCCGTCGTGCGCTTCGCGCTGTCGCTGCCCGATTCCGTGCGCCGCATGAACGGACAGCGCAAGGGCGTGCTCAAGGCCGTGCTCGGCCGCTACCTGCCGACGGACCTCTGGGACCGGCCCAAGCGCGGCTTCGGCATTCCCTCCGCCACATGGCTCGCCGGCCCCTTGCGTCCGCTCGCCGAGGACATGTTCTCGCCCGAGACGCTGGCGCGAACCGACATGCTCGATCCCGCGATGGTACGCGTCTTCTGGGAAGACTTCCTCGCCGGGGACAAGCGCCGCGCCAACGTCGTCTGGGCCATGTTCATCGTCCAGCTCTTCCTGGAACGCCAGGGCCGGGACTGAACGCCTCGAGCCTGGGCGGGGCCGCCCCGTGCCCCCTTACGCCAGCGTTCCGAAAAGCCTCAGCCGGCTGATGCCGCCATCGGGGAAGATGTTGAGCCGCACATGGGTGACGGGGCCGATGTCGGCGAGACCGTCCGCGCCGATGTCGTGGATCGCGTCCGCCGAAAGCGGCGTGCGTGCGATCAGCTCTGGCCAGAACATGGAGGAGGTGACGACCGCCTGCTCCAGATTGTCGGAAAACCCAGTGAGATCGGCGGCCTGGATCGAGAAGCTCTCGGGGAAGTTGCCCTTGTAGAACGCCGTGTCGATGCTCGCCGTGGCAAGCGTCGCCCGGGCGCCCAGCTCCACGATGATCCAGTCGTTGCCGGGCTCGCGGCGCCGGCGCGTTTCCCAGCCGTCGCCCATGTTGACGCCACGTCCCGGAGCCAGAAGCCGGTGATAGGAACCGTAGTGCGCGTCGGAGAAGGCGAGGATACGGGCACCGTTGAGCGCCGAGGCAAGGTCGAGCGTTTCGGAACCGGCACTGGCGACGAGTTCCGGCCGGCCATGCACGCGCAACCGGGCGACGCCGCCGTCGGGATGAATGTGCAGGCGCACATGGGTGAAGCTTTCCGCCGCCTCGCAGGCGAAGAAGTGATGCGCGCTCGCCCCCAGCGCGCTCATCGGCAGCACCTCGACCCAGTCGCTCGCCGCGTCCGGCTCGCCCTCGCTGGCGCAGGCCTCGATGCGGCAGGCGGGGGGATAGTTTCCGGTGAAATGGGAGGTGTCGACGTCGAAGCCGGTGATGCGGCCCCGCGCGGCGAGCTTCACCACGGCGCTGTCATGTCCGGGACCGCGCCGGCGGCGGGATTCCCAGCCGTCCATCCACTTGCCGTGATCGTCGTATTTGTCGGCGATGAAGACCGCGTCCGTGTCGGCGAGCATCCGCGACGCGTCCGCGAAGAAGTCGTCGGTGACCGACACGATCGACGCCCCGAGACCGCCCGAGGCAAGATTGACGTCACGGGTGAAGGCCGGGCGCTCAAGATGGGACTGCTGGGTCATGACGGGCTCCTGAAAGAAAGGGAATAGGGGGATTGGGAAAGAAGGTCGGCGAGGCGGAGGCCGGCGATCCGCTCGACCTGGGCGCAGGCGGTGTCGAACTCGCTCGCCCGGTCGTTGGCGACCCGCTCCTCGAAGTTGGCGAGGATTTCCGCCTTTGTGCGCCCCTTGACCGCAAGGATGAACGGAAAGCCGAACCGCTCCTTGTAGGTCTCGTTGAGGTCCGTGAAGCGGGCGCGCTCGGCATCGGTCAGCGCGTCGAGCCCCGCCCCCGCCTGCTCGGCCGAGGACGCGGCGGTCAGGCGCCTGGCCGCCGCGAGCTTGCCGGCGAGATCGGGATGCGCGCGCAGCACGGCGAGCCGTTCCTCGTCGCCGGCCGCGCGGAAGACCTCACAAAGGATCGCGTGAAGCCCCTCGGCGCTGTCGGCATCGGGACCAAGACCCTTGTCGAAGGCACGTTCGGCAATGAAGGGGGAGTGCTCGAAGACACCGCCGAAGCATGCGACGAAGCTCTCGCGATCCATGCGGCTCGGCCGCTTGTCCCCGTCCGCCACGGCGTGTCCCTCCTCTCGTGCGATCATGAACGTGTCCGCGTCCGACGCGTGACCGATCTATTGATAATCCAAAATAATGACCCTGACTTTCAAAATATTCTTGAAAGAATTGTTGCCGTCCCGCGTGCCTCGCGCGCACGGGCGGAGGTGGCGGGCGTGACTCGATTTTCCATCAATATTCGCGCAATTCGACGTCGATTTAGGCACGAAATTGCACGAGCCTGCATCACGCGCCGGCCGGATCCGGAAGCGGACGGCTCAGCGCGGCCCGGCACCGCTCCGCGACGAAATCGGCGAAGATCCGGATCTTCGGATCCTCGTAGCGCTTGTGCGGATAGAGACAGGCGAGACGCACGGGCAACGGCGGCGTCTCGCGGCAGACCTCGACGAGCCGTCCGCTCGCCAGATGCTCGGCCACCTCGAAACGCGGCTTGTTGACGATGCCGGCGCCCGCCAGCGCCCAGTCGGTCAGAACGTCGCCGTCGTCGGATTCAAACGGTCCCGAGACCTCGTATCGCTTCGCGCCGCGCGGCCCGCCGAGCGTCCAGTGAAACTCGTTGGCACCAGGAAACCGCAGCAGGAGACAATGATGATGCTCGCGCACAAGGTCCGCCCCGCACTCGGGGAAGCCATGCTCCTCCAGATAGGCGGGGCTTGCGCACAGCACGCGCTCGCAGTCGTGGATCGCGCGCATCCTGAGTTCCGAATCCGCCGGCGTGCCGAGGACAAACGCCAGATCCAGCCCCTCGCCCAGCACGTCCACCGTCCGGTCCGACAGGCGCAGGCGCACGTCCACCTCCGGATAGTCCTTCTTGAACAAGGGGATGAGCGGCGCGATCAGGCGCCTGCCGATCCCCAGCGGCGCGGCGGCGAAGATCGAGCCGCGCGGATTCCGCGACAGTGCCACGACCGCGCCTTCGGCCTCCTCGATCGCCTCCAGGATCTTGATTGCCCCCTTGTGGAACAACGTTCCGTGCTCCGTCGGCGCGAGCTTGCGGGTCGTGCGGTTGAACAGGCGCACCCCGAGATGCTTCTCCAGTTCCGCGATCCGGCTGGACACGACGGCCGGAGAAACGCGCTGGTCGCGCGCGGCCGCCGACATGGAGCCGAGATCGACCACACGCACGAAAACCTTGAGCATGTTCACATAGGACACGCGACGCTCCGGGGTTCTGGCGGCACCGGCCGCAAGGTCCCGCGAAGCCTGCACCCGGGCCCTTGTGATTTTCAAGGATGATTTGAGAGTGCTGGAAAAATTTCCGGGATTTTTTGTAAATCGTTCCTCTGCCACTCTGGCCCGACGATACGATGCGGGACCCGCTTGCGCGGGACGCGCCGGTGCCATGGAGATGGCATGAAACCTGCTGGGCCCGTGCGTGGGCACCGGCCGGGTCCATGCGCCGGCGCGGGCGGACAAGTGTGGGGAGCGACAAGGATATGACTTCGGCGATCATGTGGGACTGGATGGCCTTCGGCGTGCGCTGGGTGCACGTCATCACGGCGATCGCCTGGATCGGTTCCTCCTTTTATTTCATTGCCCTGGACCTTGGCCTGCGCAAGTCGCCGGATCTGCCCAGGGGCGTTCACGGCGAGGAATGGCAGGTCCACGGCGGCGGCTTCTATCATGTGCGCAAGTATCTGGTCGCACCGCCAGAGCTTCCCGAGCACCTGACCTGGTTCAAGTGGGAAAGCTACGCCACCTGGCTGTCCGGTTTCGCCATGCTCTGCGTCGTCTACTACGCCGGCGCCGACCTCTATCTGATCGACCCGAATGTGCTCGAGTTGCCGGTCTGGGGCGCCATCGCCCTCTCGCTCGCCTCCATCGCCTTCGGCTGGATCGTCTACGACCTTCTGTGCAAGTCGCCGGTCGGCAGGAGCACGACGGGGCTCATGATCGTGCTCTACGGCGTGCTGGTCGCCATGGCCTTCGGCTACACGCAGGTGTTTTCGGGCCGTGCGGCTCTGCTGCACCTGGGCGCCTTCACCGCGACGATCATGTCCGCCAACGTGTTCATGATCATCATTCCGAACCAGAAGAAGGTCGTGGCCGACCTTCTGGCGGGCCGCGCGCCGGACCCGGCCCTGGGCGCCCAGGCCAAGCAGCGTTCGCTTCACAACAACTACCTGACGCTGCCGGTCCTTTTCCTGATGCTGTCGAACCACTACCCGCTGGCCTTCGCCACGCCGTGGAACTGGGCGATCGCCTCGCTGGTCTTCCTGATGGGCGTCACGATCCGCCATTTCTTCAACGAGATGCACGCCGGACGCGGCAAGCCCTGGTGGACCTGGCTCCTGACGGCGGCCCTTTTCGCCGCCATCATGTGGCTTTCCGTCCAGCCCGGCCCGGACGGCGTCCGGGTTCGGGAGGCCGATTACGATGCCCCGATGACCGCGCTTCAGGCCCGTTTCGCCGACGATCCGCACTTCGAGGGCGTCCGCGACACGGTGCTCGCGCGCTGCTCCATGTGCCACGCCCGCGAGCCGCTGTGGGAGGGCATCGCCGCTCCGCCGAAGGGCGTTCTTCTGGAGACCGACCGCGACATCGCCGCCCATGCGCGTGAGATCTACCTGCAGGCCGGCATCACCCATGCCATGCCGCCGGCCAATGTGACCTTCGTGGAGCCTGCGGAACGCGCGCATCTGGCTGCCTGGTACGAGAGCGCGAGCCGCTGACGCGGATCGCGCCACACGGCGATGCACATGTGCAACAGCACGGCAAAAACGTCGAGACGTTAGGGTTTTCCGGTCCGGTTGACGCTATAAGGATCGCATGTGGCCCGCGCACGGGCCGTCTTTCGAATTCGGAGTGATCGGACCGCCATGCGCACCGCCCTCAAGACCAGCCTTCTTGCCGTCGCAACCCTGCTCGCGATGGGCGCCGGCGCCAGCGCGCAGGACAGCCTCACGCCGCCGGACGACATGCCGCTGCCCAAGCGCCAGTACGTGGTGGATCTCGGCATCGGCGCGCTTGCCCAGCCCAAGTACGAGGGCGCCGACAAGCTGATGGTCACGCCCATGCCGATCATCAGCTTCGCACGCTTCTACTTTCCCGGTTTCGGCCAGGTGAGCGATGGCGAGATCAAGAAGCGCGGCTTCTTCTTCTACCCGTCCTTCAACTACATCGGCGAGCGCAAGGCCTCCGACTCGGCCCATCTGACCGGCACCAACAAGGTCGACTGGGCGCTCGAACTCGGCGCGGGCGCAGGGTTCCGCTATGACTGGTTCCGCGCCTTCGTGGAGGTCCGTCAGGGCATCAACGGTCACACGGGTCAGGTCGGCCGCCTCGGCGCCGACGTGATCATGAACCCGATGGAGCGGCTGCAGCTTTCGCTCGGCCCCCGCGCCGACTTCGCCTCCGGCGACTACATGCGCACCTACTTCGGCGTCTCGGCCACCGAGGCCGCCGCGCCCGGCAGCGTGCTGTCGGCCTACCGCCCGAGCGGCGGCTTCAAGACGGTCGGCCTGCTCGGCCGTGCCAGCTACGCGGTGACCAACGAGACCTCGCTGCACCTGCAGGCGGGCTGGGACCGCTACGTCGGCGACGCCGCCAAGAGCCCGATCGTCAAGACCGGCGACAGGGACCGCTTCACCATCGGCGCGGGCGTGACCTACCGCTTCGCCTTCGACCTGTTCGACTGATACAGGCCGGGTTCGGGAGGACTTTCCTCCGGAAAGACACGAAAAGGGCGCCCGGACAGGATCCGCGGCGCCCTTTTTCATGCGTTTTCACCCGTGCGACTACTTCAGGTCATCGCAGACCGGCAGCGTGATCCCGTAGGGAAGCTTCGTGCTCTCGTCGCCGCATGCGCCCACCATGCGGCTCTGGTCAAGCCCTGTCGCCCCGCGCAGGTCCGCCCCGACAAGCCGGGTCCGGCGGAGGAGCGCATCCTGGAAGTTGGCGCCGGAAAGATCCGCGCCCGAAAGATCGGCGCTGGAGAAATGACCGCCCGAAAAATCGGCATCCCGCGCATAGGCACCGGCCGCATTGACACGGTCGAAATCGCAATTCGGCATCCGCGCTCCGGACAGATCCGCCCCCGACAGGTTCGCCCGTTCGAAATTGGCGCCATCCATCTTAGTGCTCTGGAACGACGCCCCTCTGGCATCCATGCGGATCATCAGCGCGCCGCGCAGGTCCGAACCGTCGAGCCGCGCACCGTCGAGCCGGGCCTCTATGAGGTCCGCGTCGCGCAGGTCCACCTCGCTCAGGTTGGCGCCGGAAAGGATTGCCTTTTCAAGGTCCACGCCACGCATCTGGGCACCGGTGAAGTCGCCGCCGGAAAGGTCGGCCCGCTCAAGCTCCGTGCGCCGCAGGTCCGCCCGCCGCAGGTCCGCGCCGGGCAGCACGGCCTCCTTGAGGTCCGCCTCGCGCAGCACCGCACGCGAAAGCTGCGCCTTGTCGAGGTTGAGGGCCCTGAGCTCCGACAGCCGCAAATCACAGCGCTCGCACATTCCCGTACGACGAAGCTGTTCCTGCGGCGTCTCGTCGGCGGCGGCATGGGACACCGCCGCGAACGCGGCAAGCACGGCAACTGCCAGGGGGCGGGAGATTTCGCCGATATGCGGGAGCGGCATCACACTCGGTCCTTCTTCGAAGCACGTCCCTGAAATCTAGGACGCCTGGCGCCCCATTTTAAGGGGGCGTGACCGGAAGCCGGCCGGCCGTCACCAGGAATACGTACTTCCCGCGGGGTCAGCTTCACGTCATGATGGTCCTGAAAGAAGGCGCCCACGGGAACCTTTGAACAGTATGGGGCCATCCGCGCTCCGGGGGGACAAGACATGAAACAGTTCAGCCTCGCCACGGTTGCGGTGCTAGCCTTCCTTGCCGCCTTCGTCGGTCCGGATCCGGTCGCGCGGGCGGCAAGCGTTCTCGCCCGCATCGACATTTCCGAACAGCGCATGACGGTCTTCGTGGACGGACGGCGCGCGGCGCGCTGGCCGGTGTCGACCGCGCGACGCGGCTACCGCACACCGGTCGGGACCTTTCGCCCGGGGAGAATGTACAAACGCTACTTCTCGAAGAAATATCACGGCTCGCCGATGCCGTATTCGGTCTTCTTCCACGGCGGCTACGCCATTCACGGCACCAATGCGATCCGCTCGCTCGGCCGGCCGGCGTCCCACGGCTGCATCCGCCTGCATCCCGACAACGCCCGGCAGCTCTTCACGATGATCGAACGTCACGGAAAACGGAATGCGCGAATCGTCATTACCCGGTAACCTTTACCGGCGATCGCCGTGAGCCGCCCCTTTTCGTGAGGGACCGTCTCGCCTAGATTGCGGGAAGAAAGTGCCTCGCCGGACGCTTCGCAGTCGCGAGCGTCGGCGCCAGGTCCGTCGGGACGATGCGCCAGGCGAGAGTGCCTGGCGGGACGAAGGAAGACAGCGGGGTCGCATTTGCCGCCTTCCCTCGTCCGCCAATCGCTGACGACGCACAACCTGACTATCAGCGTGCCAATGATGCCGCAAAACCCTTGCCAAATCGTTGGCACGCTGAAGTTCAGGATCTGGTAGGCGAAAGCCCCTGAGACCACCAGATACAGCGCCTGTTAACCCTTCCAAAACCTCTTCCGCATTGCATTTCGCAAGCCCTCCCGCAAAGTCGGGGAAAGGGTAAATCCGCCCTTAACCCTTTTGCCGGTTTTGCCGGGTCCTCTCACTCGGGCGCAGCGATGCGGGAGGGTGATTCGCGCATCTGATTCGCATCCGGTTCAGCGCCCGCGAACCGGCGTTCCTTGCCGGCTCACATGAACTCGCCACGCAGATTGATCGTGGAGTGATGACCGACATCGTCATAATGGGCCGCCGCCCAGGCCTCCGCCGCACGACGCCCGATGTCGCGCAGATGGGTGAGGAACTCCCACTCCGCGTTCATCTTCGAGGATGCCTGCAACGGCTTGAGTTCGTCGGCAACCACCCTGTGCAGACGCACCTTCTGGTAAATTGAGTCATCCAGCTTGCCCTGTTCGATGAGCCGGGCAACGAACTCGATCGCGCGCATTTCCCGCAGAAGCGTCGAGTTGAAGGTGATCTCGTTGAGGCGGTTGAGAATTTCGCGCGCGGAGCGCGGTGTTTCCTCCCGCTCGACCGGATTGATCTGCACGAGGATCGTGTCCGGCGTCCCGGTGGTCCCGAACAGCGGAAACAGCGGCGGATTGCCCATGTAGCCGCCGTCCCAGTAGGGCACGCCGTCGATCTCCACCGCCTGGAACACATGCGGCAGGCAGGCCGAGGCCATCACCGAGTCGCAGGTGATCTCGTCGTTCTCGAAGACGCGGATCTTGCCGGTCTGCACGTTGGTCGCCGCCACGAACACCTTGAGGTGATCGCAGGCGCGCACAGCCTCGAAGTCGACATTCGCCTCGACGATCTCGCGCAGCGGGTTGAAGTTCAGGGGATTGAAGTCGTAGGGCGAGGAGAAATGGGTCGCCAGGTCCATCATCAAAAAGCCCGGCGACAGGTCGAGGCTCCATTTGCCGAGCGCGATGTCGAGCGGCGAGCGGCGCACCGGGCTGAACCACGCGCCCCGGCTCACCGCCTTCCAGAACCTTGCAAGCGCCTCGCGCGCGCCCTCCTCGTTGCCCTTGTGCAGTCCATCGGCCAGCACGACGGCGTTCATTGCCCCGGCGGAGGTGCCGCTCAGGCCACGGATGACGAATTTCTCGCTCTCCAGCAGCCAGTCGAGCACCCCCCAGGTGAAGGCGCCATGCGCGCCTCCGCCCTGGAGCGCCAGGTTCACCGGCTTGGGCGCGCCGCTCATCGCGGGCCGCCCGTACCGCGACGCAGGACGCGCACCGTCATTGGGCCACCCAGCCGCCGTCGAGCTGCATCATCGTTCCGGTGATGCAGGAGGCGGCGTCCGAGGTGAGGTAAAGCGCCATGCTGGCCACCTGATCGACGGTGACGAACTGCTTGGTCGGCTGGGCCGCGAGCAGGACATCGCGTTTCACCTCTTCTTCCGTCAGGCCCCGCGCCTTCATCGTGTCGGGGATCTGGCGCTCGACCAGCGGCGTCCAGACATAGCCCGGGCAGATGGCGTTGACGGTGATCCCTTCCTGGGCAACCTCGAGCGCGACCGTCTTGGTCAGGCCCGCGATGCCGTGCTTGGCCGCCACATAGGCGCTCTTGAAGGGCGAGGCGACCAGCGCATGGGCCGACGCCGTGTTGATGACGCGGCCCCAGCCCTTCTTCTTCATCGCCGGAAGCGCGGCACGGATCGTGTGGAAGGAGGAGGACAGGTTGATCGCGATGATCGCGTCCCATTTCTCGACCGGAAACTCGTCGACCGGCGACACATGCTGGATGCCGGCGTTGTTGACCAGGATGTCGACCATGCCGAACGTGTCCGCGGCCTCGGCCATCATGGCGGCGATCTCGTCGCCCTTCGTCATGTCGGCACCGTTGTAGAGGCACTTCACGCCGAATTCGCTCTCGATTCCCGAGCGCTCCTTCTCAATGGCGTTCGCCTCGCCGAAGCCGTTGATGACGACATTAGCGCCATTGGCGGCCATGGTCCGGGCGATGGCGAGGCCGATGCCGGAGGTCGATCCGGTCACGAGGGCGGTCTTTCCGGCAAGCGACTTGTCAGAAGCGGATGCGGTGGTCATTGCGACTGTCTCCTGTCCTGCCGGCGGGGCGGACTTGCGGTCCGCGTACCGTCAGCCTCGGGCGGATTGCGACCCCGGGGAGCCCCGGGATCCGGCGGGAAAAGGTCAGGCCCGGCGCAAGACGCGATGGCCATGCGCGAACTCCGGACCGTGCGCCTCCATTCAACATGGGTTGGCGCTGCACTGCAACAAGACCGCGCGACGCCTCGACGCAGCAGCGTGCACCTTGCGCCGCCCTGAGTGTCACCGCTCTGCTCCCGCGCGGATGGAGCCCGCGGACAATGCGATTGTCCGCCGGAATTGAGAATGACGGTACAGGGCCACGGGCGCGGAATCGCCCGCGCCGCCCCCCCGATTCCCGGCGGTTCAGACAGAAGGCTGGGTCGGCATCTGGCGCTCGCGCAGGATGTAGTAGCCGCCCGTCAGGATGCCGATCTGAAGCGCCGTTGCCGCGATCTGCAGAGCGATGGACAGGATGGCGACCGCGACCGCGCCGACGACCGATCCTCCGCCCAGGGCCCCGGCGGCAAAGCCCAGCACATAGTCGATCGCGCCAACCAGAAGCATCAGCAATACGCCCGCGATCGCCATGGGCAGCCCGAGCCCCCCGCTGTCGCGAAACGCTTCCCCAATGCCCAGCTTCTCGTCGAGCGCGGTGGCCGGCAGGATCAGCGACACACGCATGATCGAGGGCAGCACGAAGAAGATCCCGAACAGTACCAGCAGGCCGAGGAGCATGGCCTGCATTTCGCCAACGCCGGATGCACCAAGGACACCGCCGATAATTGCCCCCACGATGGAAAACGGAATCACGGTCATGAGCAAAATCAGAACAGTCTTGCCGATATAGCGCAGCTCACGCCCGCCGAACCGCAGGTGCACAGGCCCGGGGCGCTCCCGCAGCAAAAGGTTGCGATGCCAGGCAACAGCGATCGACCCACTCGAGGCGAGCAAGATCAGGGCAATCGGAATGGTCGCCACGGGAGCCCTCTCACCAAGCAGTAAGATCGCGAGGACCGAAAGCACCGCGATCAGCAGATACCAGGCCCAGCAGATGCGGATAAAGGCATCGAAGTCGGAAAAGAGCGCCTTCAAGGCCCCGGTGAACAGTCGCGTCGTCGTCTGGAAGAACATGAGCCCCCACAATCCATTCAATACGGTTCCCTAGCCCGGGTTTAGCCCATTGCCTCACCGCGAACCACCGCGAAAGCACAACCCTTGCGCGGAAAATTCAATCCCGCGCCCGGTCGCGCCCGAGACCGACGACCGAGGAAACGGCGCGCCGCGCCGCATGAGTGCGGGCGCGCTCACGGGCTACCTCGGCACGCTCCACCTCCTGCCGGCGGAGCCCGACTTCCGTCACGAAACGCTCGCGCGCCAACGCATAGCTCGTGGCGTGCAACGAGGAGAAGAGCCAGGTCGCCAGCACCATGATGCCGGCGGGCAGCAGCGCGGAGCGCAGGATCCCGACCCCGCGAAGCGCCGACACCGCCGTCTGCGGCGACAGGAGTTCAGGAAGGAAGAGCTGTGCCAGTTCGCCCGTCAGGGCCACCGCGCCCCACCACAGCCCACAGGCGACAAGGACGGCGAAGGAGATGACAAGCGCGGCAAGCGCCACGGCGATGCCCATGCCGCGCGTAAGCCGCCAGGATGTGCCAAGCGTCATGGGATCGTCGAGCGCGGCCGCGGGGAGCACCAGCGAGAGGCGTTGCACCAGCATGAGCGCCACGAAGGGGCTTGCGAAGAACACGAGCGCTCCGAGCGGCCCGGTGGCGGTCGCCAGAAGCGCCGAACCGAGCATCATCGGAGCGAGCATCAGCACACCGATGAGCGCCAGCAGGACGATCTTCCAGCCAACGCGAAGATTGCGCGCCCCGAAGGCCAGCACGAATTCGCGCCGTCCGAGCAGAATCCGGCGCAGATAGGCGACCCCGATGGAAAACCCGGCGATCACGTTGGCGACGATCGCCAGCATCCTGAGCGCGGCCTCGCGCCGCCCCTCGTCGGACACATCCGTGATCGGCTCCGTCATGTAGGAGCCCGTCGTAAAGCCGGTATCGGGGAGAAGCCGCGCGCTGATCGCCACGTTGAGGGCAAGAAGCAGCAGCATGTAGCCCCAGCCGGAGGCGAACAGCGTGGGGAGCCGGTCGCGGGCCAGTTCCAGCGTCCGCCCAAGCACGATCAGGATCATCCGGACCTCCCCGCCACGTTGCCGCAACGCGGACGCCGGGTCCGCAGGCTGATCACAGACATGACGCCTCCGGAGCGGCGGATCAAGCCTTCGCGGACCCGCATGGCCTTGCGCACAAGCCTGCCCCGCCCTATTCAATCGGCGAGGCACCCACGACGTGGCGCGCCCCGACGGCCCGAAGACGCCCCGGCGGCACGACCACCCACACGAGTTTGGCTGAACACATCGTCGGCATGACGGACGGCCAGGGAGTTTTCGACGGCATGACGGGCATGAGCGACAGCGCTGCAAACGGCACGGATGCGGGCGGCACGGGCATGAGCGAGGACTTCGCTCCGGCGCGGCGCCGCGTGTCGGTTCCCGTCCGGGTGGGCCAGGTCACCGTCGGTGGCGGGGCCCCGATCGTCGTGCAGTCGATGACGAACACGGACACGGCCGACGTGGATGCGACCGTTGCGCAGGTCTCCGCGCTGGCCCGGTCGGGTTCCGAGATCGTGCGCATCACCGTCGACCGCGACGAAGCGGCGGCCGCCGTCCCGCGCATTCGCGAAAGGCTGGAGCGCATCGGCGTCACCGTTCCCCTGGTCGGCGACTTTCACTACATCGGCCACAAGCTTCTGGCCGACCACCCGGCCTGCGCCGAGGCGCTGGAGAAATATCGCATCAACCCGGGCAACGTGGGCTTCAAGGACAAGAAGGACCGTCAGTTCTCGGAGATCATCGAGATCGCGCTCAGGCACGACAAGCCCGTGCGCATCGGCGTGAACTGGGGCTCCCTCGACCAGGAGCTTCTCACGCACCTGATGGACGAGAACGCGAAGAGCGCTGCCCCGGTTTCCGCCTCCGCCGTGATGCGCGAGGCAATCATTCGCTCCGGCCTTCTTTCGGCGGAGCGCGCCGAGGAACTCGGCATGGGCCGCGACAAGATCATCCTGTCGGCCAAGGTCAGCCAGGTGCAGGACCTGATCGGCGTCTACGCCGACCTCGCGCGACGCTGCGACTATGCGCTTCACCTCGGCCTCACCGAGGCCGGCATGGGGACCAAGGGCATCGTCGCCTCGGCCGCCTCCATGGGGATCCTGCTGCAGCAGGGCATCGGCGACACGATCCGCGTTTCCCTGACCCCCGAGCCCGGTGGGGACCGTACCCGCGAGGTGCAGGTGGCCCAGGAACTGCTTCAGGTCATGGGCTTCCGCGCCTTCGTTCCGGTCGTCGCCGCCTGCCCGGGGTGTGGACGCACCACCTCCACCGTCTTCCAGGAGCTGGCACGTGACATCCAGGACAACATTCGCGACCAGATGCCGGTCTGGCGCGAGAAATATCCCGGCGTCGAGGCCCTGAACGTGGCCGTGATGGGCTGCATCGTGAACGGCCCCGGCGAAAGCAAGTTCGCCGACATCGGCATCTCGCTTCCCGGCACCGGCGAGAGCCCCGCCGCCCCCGTCTTCGTGGACGGCAAGAAGGTCACCACCCTGCGCGGTCCCTCCATCGCCGACGACTTCAAGGTCATGGTCGACGACTACATCCGCGCCCGCTTCGGCGGCACGCCGGCGGCCGGCGAATGACCTCCCACCCCGGCCAGCCGGCCCCCCGGCCAGACGTCCTCGTCGTCAACTCCCAGGTCGTTCGCGGCGCCGTCGGCGGACGTGTCGGCGTGTTCGCGCTCGAGAGGCTTGGCCATCCGGTCTGGTTCCTGCCGACCGTTCTCCTGCCCTGGCATCCAGGCCAGGGCCGCGCCCACCGCGAGGTGATGCCGGACGAAAGCTTCGACGCGCTTGTCGATGATCTGGCGCGCTCCGACACGCTGGGACGGGTCGACGCCGTGGTCACCGGCTACCTCGGCAGTCCGGAGCAGGCCCGCGCCATCGCCCGGCTGGTGAAAGCCGTGCGCGAGGCAAATCCGGGAATGCTGCATGTCTGCGATCCCGTGAGCGGCGACGTCAACGGGCTGTACGTCGGAGAGGACACGGCGGCCGCGATCCGCGACCATCTTCTGCCGCTGGCCGATGTCGCCACCCCCAACCTTTTCGAGCTGCAGTGGATGAGCGGCCGCACCATCGAGAGCGAAGCCGAGGCCATCTCCGCCGCGCGCGCACTCGGTCCGGCGCGGGTGCTCGTCACCTCCTCCCCGGCGCTGCGGCGCAACGCCGTATGCAACCTGCTCGTCGGCCCGCGCGGGACCATCGCCGCCGAACACGGGCTGGTGCCCGACGCGCCGAACGGCACGGGCGACCTCATCGCGGCCCTGCTGGCGTCGAACCTGCTTGCGGGCCTCGACGACGAGACGGCCCTTCACAGGGCGGCCGCGGCCGTGTTCGAGCTCGTGGCGCGGTCGGTGAAGCGCGGCGCGCGCGATCTGCTGACCGCTGGCGAACAGGCCTCCCTCGTCCAGCCCATGGCACTCGTCTCCTGCCGGCGGGTGCACGAGGCACCGCTGCGTGCCTGAAACGGGACCCGTGTGGCGCGTGGCCGGCATCGACGGCTGCCGTGCCGGATGGGCCGTGGTCGTGCGGGAGAGAACCAGCGACGGAACCCTGCGCCACGAATTCCGTCTCGTCCCGCGTTTCGCGGAAATTCTCGCGGACGAAAGCCTCGCCGTGCTTGCGCTCGACATGCCCATCGGCCTGCCGGATCGGGCCGGGCCGGGCGGACGTGGCCCGGAGCGGACGGTGCGACCGCATCTGGGCGCGCGCCAGTCGTCGGTGTTTTCCGTCCCCTCGCGCGCCGCGGTGTTCGCCACCGACTACGCGGAGGCGTGCCGGCTGGCGCTGGCCACCTCCGATCCGCCGAGAAAGGTGTCACGGCAGGCGTTCAACCTGTTCGGGAAGATTCGGGAGATCGATGCCGTGATGACACCGGATCTTGAGGCACGCGTCTTCGAGGTGCACCCGGAGCTGGCCTTCTGGCGTCTGAATGGCGAGCGGCCCATGGCCCTGCCCAAGAAGGTGAAATCGACCGCGCACGGTCCGGGCCTCGACGAACGTTCGGCCCTGCTGGCCACGTTCGGCATCGCGCCCGCTTTTCTCGACCGGAAACGCCCCGCGGGCGTCGGGCGGGACGACCTCGTCGACGCCGCCGTCAACGCGGTGATCGCGGAGCACATCTCGGCCGGCAGGGCGGTCTCCTTTCCCAAGACGCCGGAACGCGACGGGCGGGGACTGCGCATGGCGATCTGGGCCTGAAGCGGCACGTGCCGTCCGAGGTCGGAAAGATCAGGGCTTGGCCGCCGGACGCGGCGCATCGGGATCCGCGACACCCGACGGCGTGGCCGAGGCTTCCTTGTCACCGGAAGAGAAAAACCGTCCGAAGAAGGACCCGGAGGATTTCTCGGGCGTTGCCGCGAACGCCTGCTCGCGCGCCGGAGCAACGGCGGGAACCGCGCTCATCGGAGCGCTTGCCGTCGCGGTCTCAGCGCCCGCCCCCGCATCGGTGGAGGCCGTCTGCGTGGCATCGCCGGCGGCAGCCGCGTCATCCTTGTCCGTATCCGCGCCGAAGAAGGACGCGATCGCCTCCTCGCGGCGCTTGGAACGCGCTTCCGCCTCGGCGATGCGGGTGACCTCCGCCTCGTCCTTGAGCTGCTTCTTCTCGACCGCCCGCGCAACGCTTGCCGGAACCTCGAAGGCAGGGCACTTGGCCGTGGCGCGGAAGGGCACGCCCTCCACCAGTGGCACCGCGTCGAACACGTAGCGCTTCTCGCAGACGTCGATCTTCGGCGGGGTCTTGGTCACCTCGAAGTGATCGTAGCCGCGCTTGAGCATCTGCCAGAAGCCGTAGTTCTCGTCATCGCGGTGCTTGGCCATGTTTTCCGCCGTCATGTGGAACGGAAACGCCTGGACCTGGAACGACCGCTGGCCGCCCTTGAAGCTCTCGCGTGCCAGGGCGTAGATGTCCTGGACCTGCGCGTCGGTCATGGCGTAGCAGCCGCGCGAGGAACACGCGCCGTGCACCATGAGGTTCGATCCGGTACGCCCGTAGGCGCGGTCGAACTTGTTCGGATACCCGAGATTGAACGCCAGATGATAGCTGGAGTTGGGGTTCATGAGCGCGGGCGTGATCTCGTAGAAGCCTTCCGGCGCCTGCCGGTCGCCTTCCTTCTTCTTCGGCCCGAGCTTGCCCGACCACTTGCAGATCTCGAAGGTGTCGAGAAGCGCGTAGCGCCCGGAGCGGGTCTGCTTCCAGACCTCCAGCTCGCTCTCCTGCTTGTAGATCCGCAGCATGATGGGGCTGGAAAGGCTCATGTCGAGCTGGTCCAGCCGCGCCTTCACGTCGCTGCTGACCTGGCGCAGGTGCTTGGGGCCGTAGCCGAGTTCATCCGCCTGACAGCCGGCCAGCACGAGCGCGAGCGACCCCGCGACGATCGCCTTGCGCGATCCGCCACCGATCCGACCCGCCATTGCGGCAACACTCCTGGAAAAACCCATGTCGTTATCGCGCCCTTCGCGCCCCGTCGAACCATTCCGCGACGTGCCCGTCCCCACACATGCTCCCGCATGCGCGGTCAGGCTCGACACCTCGGTCGCCCTCCCCTGCCCGAGGGGAAAGCCTGCCGGGTGAATGGTTACTGCAAGGTTACCGCAACCGCAGGGGAACCTTCCAGTCCCTGCCGATCAAATCCCGGATAGCGCTGCCTGACGATTCTGGCGTTTTGGCGGCAAACCGCCGGCCAGGCGTTCCCTAAAGGGTGCGGCCGATGCCGATGAACTTGTCCCGGCGCGCCGCGCGCACCTCGGCCGGATCCATTCCGTCGAACCGGGCAAGCGCCGTCTCGATCACGCCGCCGGCGCGGTCCACCACGATTTCACGCGCGCGATGGGCGCCGCCGAGCGGCTCCTCGACGATCTCGTCGATCACCTTGAACTGCAGCAGGTCCTGCGCCGTGATCTTCATGTTCGTCGCCGCGTCCTGCGCCCGCGCGCCGTCGCGCCACAGGATGGTCGCCGCCGCCTCGGGCGACGCGACGGAATAGATCGCGTGCTCCAGCATGGCCACATGGTTGGCCGTCGCGATGGCGATAGCACCACCCGAACCACCCTCGCCGATGATGAGCGCGATGTTCGGCGTGCCCAGGGCCATGCAGGCGTCTGTCGAGCGCGCGATGGCTTCCGCCTGGCCGCGCTCCTCGGCACCGATGCCCGGATAGGCGCCCGCCGTGTCCACGAAGGAGATCACGGGCAGCCCGAAGCGCTCGGCCATGTCCATGATGCGCACCGCCTTGCGGTAGCCTTCCGGACGGGCCATGCCGAAATTGTGCTTGAGGCGGGACTGGGTGTCGTTGCCCTTCTCCTGGCCGAGAATGGCCACCGAGCGACCGCGAAAGCGGCCAATGCCGGCGATCACCGCAGCGTCCTCGCCGTAGTTGCGGTCACCCGCGAGAGGCGTGAAGTCCTCGATCAGCCCCTTGACGTAGTCGATGGCATGAGGCCGGTCCGGATGGCGCGCGACCAGAGTCTTCTGCCAGGGCGTGAGCCTGGCGTAGATTTCCTTGAGGGTCTGGTCGGCCTTCGCCTCGAGGCGCTCGATTTCCTCGTTGACCTGGACTTCCTCCCCGGAAGCCGCCACGGCGCGCAATTCATGGACCTTGCCCTGAAGATCGGCGACGGGCTTTTCAAACTCGAGGAAACTGTGCATCTGGGATCGGATCCGGGCGCTCTGGCTTCATTGTCCTGACGGGCGAAACGGCAACACGCCATGCCTGCCGCATCGCGGCGCGACACTGGCGAGGCCGGCACGTCCTGTCAAGCCGTCGGGGGAGACCTCAGCGCGCGGCCTGGTCCCGCCCCCCGTTGATATCGAGCTTGCGCGGCTCCACGACAAGGGTGCCGTTCTTGGTTCCCATCTCGACGCGGTAGGGAACGTAAACTCCGCCCGACCCGAGCGGGGCCAGCCAGGCTTCCATCTTGCGGTTCTTGGCCATGTACTTGACCGAGGCGACCGAAGGGCGGTGACCGGCGACCGGGATCCAGCGCGCGGAACACACGATCACCTTGCCGTCGTAGCCACGCCCCTTCACATCGCGCATCTCCTTGTAGGAGAGCTGGATGTCGAACCGGGTCCAGCCGTCGAAGATCGGGATCTTGCGCTTGCACACGCTCTTGTCCTGGCCGCCCTTGCCCGGAACCGGCATCAGGATCGCGCTGAGGGGGTCGACCACATTGCGGCGGTGCTTCTTGGTGACCTTGATCCGCTCGGCGTTCGGCTTGAAGTGCGGCATGACCCGCATGGAGCGAACCCGCCCGGATCCCTGCTCGAGGTCGACGAAGAAGTCGCGGTCCGCCGCCTTGGACGCCATCTTGTAGCGCGAGGGCAGAACCGACCGTCCGGAAAGCCAGCCAGAGGCCTCCGCCCCGCCCTTGCCGGAGGAGAACAGCGTGCCGATGCCCGCCGGCTCCATGCCGACCTTCGCGGAATAGGCATTGCCCTGAACCACGAGCGACAGCGAGCCGCGCGCGATGGTCAGCCCCGAAACGGAAATATCGTAGACACCGCCCAGACGGTTGGTCTCGGCACTCGCGGCCGGCGCGACGGCCCCCACGGCGGCGACCCCGGCGAGCGCCAGGACAAGGGAGCGCGAGCGCATGCCCGGCGCGCCAGCGGCGCCTGCGAGTACCTGCTTGAACGGGTTGACCAGCTTGAACATCGGACCCTCTCGAAAGGCCGTGACCGCGAAGCGGCCGGACTCCTCAATACGCTTCCGGCAGCCGCGCGCCTGCATCCTGCGCCCCGCCGCGACCGAACGGCGAAAGCCTTCTGGAACGCGTCGGCGGACAGACCGGAACATCCGGGATTGTCCGATGTCACGGTAACCGCATGGTTAACGGACTGCAAATGAGGATCCTGGAACGATCGACCGGCACACCACATACACGCCCGCCCCGCATTTCCGGCGATCTTGTCTTGACGGGAACGGACAGGTTCCTTATAGCAAGCCGACTTTTCATCCAGAGCCGCGCGTCTTTCGCCGGACCGGACCCCGGGGTCCGCGGAGTGGAGTTCCTGTTTCAGCGGGAATTTTCTCCGCCGCTCCCAAACCGACCGGAGCGCAGTGACGCGGGTCCGGACGTTACGACAAGCGATCGGCAACGATCAGACGCAGACGAACAGACAAAGAAGGTGTTCCATGGCCCGCCGTTGCGAACTGACCGGCAAGGACGTGATGACCGGAAACAACGTCAGCCACGCCAACAACAAGTCCCGTCGCCGGTTCCTGCCGAACCTGTGCAACGTTTCGCTCATCTCCGACGCCCTCGGCGCGACGTACAAGCTGCGCATCTCCGCGCATGCCCTGCGTTCGGTCGAGCATCGCGGCGGTCTCGACGCCTTCCTGCTGAAGGCTTCCGAGAGCGATCTGTCGCCGAAGGCCCGCATCCTGCGGACCGAGATCAAGCGCCGCCTCGCCGAGGCCGCCTGATCCGGCATCTGTCGGGGCCGTCCCGTACGGCCTCGCGGGATCCTGTTCGAAAGCACTACGCTGGAGGCGCCCCAAAGCGCCTCCTTTTGGCGTTTTCAGGGCGCGACCGCCACTGACCCCTTCGCGCGGAACCGCGCACTGACGGAGCTGGAAGCCCATGTCCGAGACACTTGCATCCGCCTTCACCGCGCGTCGCGCGCTGATCGCCGTCGCAGCCATGGCCACCGTGGTCGTGGCCTCCAACATTCTGGTCCAGTATCCCGTCGAGGGCACGCTCGGCGCGCTGCAGCTCGCCGACCTTCTGACCTGGGGCGCCTTCACCTATCCGGCCGCCTTCCTCGTCACCGACCTGACCAATCGCCGTTTCGGCCCGGCTGCCGCGCGCAAGGTGGTCTACGTCGGCTTCGCGCTCGCCGTGCTCCTGTCGATCTGGCTTGCCACGCCGCGCATCGCCATCGCCTCGGGAACCGCCTTCCTCGTGGCCCAGCTTCTCGACGTGTCGATCTTCAACCGCCTGCGCCGCCTGTCCTGGTGGAAGGCGCCCGTCGCATCTTCGCTGATCTCCTCGGTGCTCGACACGCTTCTCTTCTTCACCATCGCCTTTGCCGTCGCACTGACGCCACTGCTCGGATTCGGCGACGATTTCGCGACCGGGTCGGCCCCCTTCCTCGGCGTCTTCGCGCTTGAGGTTCCGCGCTGGATTTCCTGGGCCGCGGGCGATCTCACGGTGAAGCTGCTGGTCGCTACCCTCCTGCTCCTGCCCTACCGGCTGATGCTGGCGTGGTTCGCCACGCTTCCCGCCGAGCCCAGGGGCGCCTGAGGCAAAGGACCTCCGACGCGGATCCGCGACAACAATCCCGATCACACAAAAGGCCGGCCCCGAGGGACCGGCCTTTTTCGTACCCGGGAAGGACTTCTCCGCGCGACGCGTCGGCGCCGCCGCTTTCACATGGCGGGCACGGGAAGACCGCGCCGCCGGCAGGCCGCCGTCACCGTGTTGGCCAGAAGGCAGGCGATCGTCATCGGACCGACGCCTCCCGGCACCGGCGTGATGGCGCCGGCCACCTGCACCGCCTCGTCGAAGGCGACATCTCCGACAAGCTTCGTCTTGCCCTCGCCCTTTTCCGGCGCGGGAACCCGGTTGATGCCGACGTCGATGACCGTGGCGCCCGGCTTGATCCAGTCGCCCTTCACCATCTCCGCGCGCCCGACTGCGGCGACCAGAAGGTCGGCGCGCCGACACAGGTCCGCAACGTCGCGCGAACGCGAATGCGCCATGGTGACGGTGCAGTTCTCGTTCTGCAGCAACAGCGCCACGGGCTTGCCGACCAGGATGGAGCGGCCGAGCACCACCGCCTCCAGCCCGGAGAGGTCGGGCCCGAGCGCCTCCTTGGCCAGCAGCACGCAGCCCTGCGGCGTACAGGCTACGAGCCCGGTGCGGCCCAGCACGATGCGGCCTGCGTTTTGCGGGTGCAAACCGTCGACGTCCTTGGCCGGATCGATGGCGAGAACCACGGCATCGGTGTCGATATGCTCGGGCAGCGGCATCTGGACCAGAATGCCGTCGACACCATTGTCCGCATTCAGCTTTCCGACCAGGTCGAGAAGCTCTTCCTGCGTCGTCTCGGCCGGCAGCCGGTGTTCGATGGAGCGCATGCCGCACTCCTCGGTCTGGCGAACCTTGTTGGAGACATAGACCTTGCTCGCCGGATCCTCTCCGACAAGCACCACGGCAAGGCCGGGCTTCAGTCCGTGGTCCGCGCGCAGCGTCGCCACGGCGCTGCTCACGTCGTTTCGCAGCCGGGCCGCCCGGGCCTTGCCGTCAATGAGGGATGCGGTCATGGAACCTCCGAAGGATGGTCGTGTCGAACGCCGTGGCGCAAAAACCGACCTGCCGGCCCGCCACACAGTGGGGACCCTAGCTGATCGCGCCGGCCTGTTCGGCAAGGCGAGCGACAAGACGTTGCCGCTCCGCGTCATCCGCGGCCTCGAGACGAAACTGCTTGAGCCTCGCGGTGGCGCCGGACGTCAGGCGCACCGCTCGCTTGGCGAGCCCGAGTTCCCGCGCGAGCAATTCCGCGACGGCCGTGTTGGCCGCCCCCTTGTCGGGCACGGCACGCACCCGGACCTTGAGCACGGCGCGGCCATCGGCAAGCACTGCCAGACCGTCGATCCCGTCGCGCGCGGCGTTCGGCGTCGCCCGGACAGCGAGCCGCACTCCGTCGGCAACGCTTTCCCATGGCAGCGGATCGCCCACCTGGAACCTCAGAACACGTAGGGGTAGATGTAGTAGGCGATCAGGCGCTGCAGGAGGAAGATCCCGAGCAGGAGCACGATCGGCGAAAGGTCCAGCCCGCCCATGGCGGGAATGACCCGGCGGATCGGCCGCAGAAGCGGCTCGGTCAGATTATAGAGCACCTGGCCGATCATCGACACGAACTGGTTGCGTGGATTGACCACGTTGAAGGCATAGAGCCAGGAAAAGATCGCGCTGGCGATGATGACCCAGGTGTAGAGATTCAGGATCACGAAGACGACGTCGAGAATGGCGCGCATGAGGCGAAGGGCTCCGGCTCGGACGTGAATGGTCCGACCTGATGTAGCCGGGTGACCGCCCGGCCGCAAGACCGCAGGCACACGCTCATCGCTGTCGTCCAGAACAAGGTTGATGGCAGGCGGCACCCGCACCGGAGGTCCCACCCTTGCGCGGGCGGACAGGGCATCCGCGCTCGGGGATCGCACCGGCTCGCCCGGCGTCCACAGCCGCGCCGTGCGAGAGGCCTTGACAGTCCCCCCGCCTCTCCCCTAAATGCCGCTCACGCTCAAGGAGCGGGGCCGTAGCTCAGATGGGAGAGCGCTGCAATCGCACTGCAGAGGTCAGGGGTTCGATTCCCCTCGGCTCCACCAAATTTCTCTTCATCCGAAAAATCTTTTTATATCATACGACTAAGACGCAAGGCGTGCAGCCTGCGTACCCATATTCGTACCCGTCCTGCGTACCCATTTCATACGAACGAGACGCACGCGCCGGGCACCCGACAACGGGCATGATTGCCATTGCACTGGAAAGCCCTTACGACTTCTGGTCGTTTCGATTTTCCGGTTTCCCGCATGACCTCGACGAACTTCGATCACCTGAAGGACCTCAGCGCGGAGTTGCATCGGCTCGGTGTGCTCGCCGAGCGCTTCTTCACGGAAGACGCGAACACGTCGCTTCTCAAGAGCCGGCAGTTCTCGGAGTTCATGGTCAAGGAGATTGCGGCGCTATCGGGTGTCTATGAGCCGGACGCCCGCGAAACCACCAACGACATCCTTCGCCGCCTCGTCACCAGGCAGATCATCCCGCGCGAGGTCGCCGACGTCTTTCATGCGCTCCGCCGCCGCGGCAACGCAGCGGCACACGAATTCGGAGGTTCGGCCTCCGATGCGCTGTCGGCGCTGAAGTTCTGTCGGACGCTGGGCGTCTGGTATCGCCGGACATACGGCAGGGATCCGGATTTCAGGGCCGCGCCCTTCGTACCTCCCGCCAGTCCCGATCAGGCCGACGAGAAGCTGCAGGCAGAGCTGGAAGTCCTGAGGCAGAGGGTCCGCAATGCCGAGGCTGAGCTCGCGTCCCTGAACGCGTCGACCGAGGAGCTTGCGAAGGCCCGGCAGGCCGCCGAGGAACTTGCCCGGCAAGCCAGCGAGGAAAGTGCCGTCTGGGAGGAGACTGCACTCGAGAACGAAGCAACACGGGCCGCGCTGGAGGCACAGCTCCGCGATCTTCAGGCGAAAGCGGAAACCGAGCCGGACCAGCAGCAACTGGCGATCAGGCAGGCGGCGCGGCAGGCGGCCGGCCGCATGGACCTCGACGAGGCCGACACCCGCGTCCTGATCGACGTCCAGCTGACGGAGATGGGCTGGGAAGCGGATACGGCAACCCTCAGATACGCAAGAGGCACCCGCCCCGAGAAGGGCCGCAACCTTGCGATCGCCGAATGGCCCACCGACTCGGGCAATGTCGACTATGCGCTGTTCGTCGGCCTGACCTGCGTCGGCGTCGTCGAGGCCAAGCGCGAGTCCGTCGATGTTCCGGGTGCGTTGAAGCAGGCCGAACGCTATGCGCGGTCGATCCGGCTCGCCCCGGAAAACCTGCAAGAGGGCGCCCCCTGGAACGATGGGCTCGAGGCCCCGTTCCAGGTTCCCTTCGCCATCGCCACCAACGGCCGCCCCTTCGTGCAGCAGTGGCTGACCCGCTCCGGCATCTGGCATCGCGATCTGCGCCGGCCGCAGAACCACGCGCGGGCACTGCGGCAATGGCTGGCTCCGAGAGATCTCGTGGCGAAACTCGAGACGGATGTGGATGCGGCCGCGCAGGGTCTGGCCGAAGAGGTCTTCGGCAAGGGAAAACTGCGCCCGTATCAGGAAGAGGCGGTCTACAGCATCGAGGCGGCGATCGAGGCGGGCAGCCGCGAGGTTCTCGTCTCCATGGCGACGGGCACCGGCAAGACCCGCACCAGCATCGCCCTGATGTACCGGCTGCTGAAGCACAAGCGCTTCCGCCGCATCCTTTTCCTCGTCGACAGGACCGCGCTCGGCAAGCAGACGCAAGATGCTCTCGAGACGACGGAAATCGAGGGCATGCTCAATTTCGCACAGATCTACAAGGTCGCCGGGCTCGACCAGCGCCTGCCGGGGCCGGACGACAAGGTGCAGGTGGCGACCGTCCAGGCTATGATCGCCCGCATTCTCAACGAGCCCGACCCGGCCCAGCGCCCGACGCCCGGCATGTATGACTGCATCATCGTCGACGAGGCCCATCGCGGCTACACGCTCGACGCGGAGCTGCGCGAGGACGACATCGGTTTCCGCGATATCGCCGACTACCAGTCCGCCTATCGGCAGGTGCTCGACTATTTCGACGCCGTGAAGATCGCCCTGACCGCGACACCGGCGCTGCACACCCGCGAGATCTTCGGCCACCCGGTCTACCGCTACGGCTACCGTCAGGCCGTGATCGAGGGCTATCTCGTCGACCATCTGCCGCCGAAGCGGATCGTCACGGCGCTCTCGGAGGCGGGCATCCACTTCGACGGCGGCGAAGAGGTGGAAATCATCGATCCCCGCAACGGCCAGATCGACCTGTTCGACCTGCCGGACGACATCACCCTCGACTACGATCTCGCCGCGTTCAACCGCCGGGTCTATCCGGAAGCCTTCAACCGGGTGGTCTGCCAGGCGATCGCCGCCGAGATCCCGCCGGACAGTCCCGGCAAGACGCTGATCTTCGCCGCCCGCGACAGCCATGCCGACGACGTGGTTCGCCTCCTGAAGGACGCGCTGGCGGATGAATACGGCGCGGCGGCGGTGCCGGACGCGATGGTGCAGAAGATCACCGGCCGGGTCGACAATGCGCAGGACCTGATCCTGAAATTCCGCAATGACAGCCTGCCGAAATACGTGGTGACGGTCGACCTGCTGACGACCGGCATCGACATCCCGTCAATCTGCAACCTCGTCTTCCTGCGCCGGGTGCGGAGCCGCATCCTCTACGACCAGATGATCGGCCGGGCGACACGCCTGTGCCCCGAGATCGGCAAGGAGCAGTTCCGCATCTTCGACGCGGTCGATCTCTACGCCAAGCTGCAGGACATGACCGACATGCGCCCGGTCGTGGTGAAGCCGACCATTTCTCTGGCCCAGCTGGTGGCGGACCTGGAGGCCGCGCCCGGCGACGAGGATCGCGACTGGGTGGCGGGCCAGGTGATCGTGCGCATGCGGGCGCTCGCCGGACGGATCGACGAGGAGACGCGCGAGGCCTTCATTCGCCACACGGGATCGCCGCCCGAACAGGCGATCCAGGATCTCGCCACGCGACCTGGCGCCGAGTTGAAGGCATGGCTCGACGCCCACCCCCGCGCCGTGGAGCTGCTGGAGCGCTCCGCCACCACGCACGCCGATCCGCGCTCCAGCGGCATCGTCATCGCGCCACATGAGGACGAGCTCCTGCGCATCGAGGAGATCTTCGGCGAGGGCACGACGCCGGAGGACTATATCGAGGGTTTCGAGCGCTTTGTGCGGGACAACATGAACACGCTCCCCGCGCTGGTGGCCGTGACCCAGCGCCCGCGCGAACTCACCCGCAAGGAGCTCGCCGAACTCGCCGGCCTGCTGGACGACCGGCACTTCTCCGAGCGCATGCTCCGCGCCGCCTATGGCCGAGCCCGCAATGCCGACATCGCCGCCCATATCATCGGCTTCGTCCGCCAGGCCGCCCTCGGCGATCCGCTCGTTCCCTATGCCCAGCGCGTGGAAGCGGCCGTGCAGCGGCTGGAGGCGCAGCGCGAGTGGACGCCGAAGCAGAAAGAGTGGCTGCGCCGCATCGGCCGGGCGCTCAAGGACAGACCGGTGGCCGATCCCTCGCTGCTCGACCAGGGCGCCTTCGCCGACAAGGGCGGCTTCCGCCGCATCGCCAGGGAATTCGACGACCGGCTCGACGATGTTCTGAAGGATCTGAACGAAGCCATCTGGACCACGCCCGCGGCCTGAGCCAGTGTGCCGCCCGCGATACGACCACCCATCAGGAAAAACGCAAAGCCCATGAACGCCAACGCCATCGTCCAGAAGCTCTGGCGCCTTTGCGCGGTCCTGCGCAAGGACGGCATCACCTACCAGCAATATGTCACCGAGCTGACCTATCTGCTGTTCCTCAAGATGATGGCCGAGCGCGACCGCGAGACCGGCAGCCTGCCGAAGGGGCTGCGCTGGGGCGACCTGGTCAAGGCCGACGGCCTCGCCAAGCTGGAGCTCTATCGCCACATGCTGGTGACGCTCGGCGCGACGAGCACGCGGCTCGGGCGCGACGACGCCCTGCTGCTGCCGCCGGCGGACAAGGCGCCCGAAGAGGAGCGCAAGCGCTATGCCGATGCCCGCGCCCTGCCGCGCATGGTGCAGGCGATCTTCGACAATGCGGCGACCTTCATCCGCGAGCCGCAGAACCTGACGACGCTGGTCACCGCCATCGACGAGCTGGACTGGTTCTCCGAGGAGCGCGACCAGTTCGGCGATCTCTACGAGGGCCTGCTGCAGAAGAACGCGGAAGAGACCAAAAAGGGCGCAGGCCAGTACTTCACCCCGCGTCCGCTGATCGAGCTTCTGGTGCGGCTGATGCAGCCGGCGCCGGGCGAGGTGATCCAGGACCCGGCCGCAGGCACGGGCGGCTTTCTCATTGCCGCCGACCGCTTCATGCGAAAGCGGACCGACAACTATTTCGAGCTGTCGGAGCGGGAGCAGACCTTCCAGAAGCACCAGGCCTTCCACGGGATGGAGAACGTCCCGGGCACGCTGCGCCTGCTCCTGATGAACCTCTACCTGCACGATCTCGACAGCGACCATGTCGATCTCGGCGACACGCTGTCGGACAAGGGCAAGACGCTGGGCAAGGCCAACCTGATCCTCACCAACCCACCCTTCGGCCCGGCGGGCGGTGCGCCGACCCGCGACGATCTCAGCGTGACGGCAAGCGTCTCCTCCTATCAGCTGCCCTTCGTCGAGCATTGCATCCGGGCGCTGAAGCCGGGCGGGCGGGCAGCCATCGTCGTGCCCGACAACGTGCTGTTCGAGGACGGGCGCGGGCGCCGGCTGCGCGAGATGCTAATGGATTGGTGCGACCTGCACACGATCCTGCGCCTGCCGACCGGCATCTTCTATGCGCAAGGGGTGAAGACCAACGTCCTCTTCCTCACGCGGGGCAAGACCGAGACCGGCAACACCGACGAGGTCTGGATCTATGATCTCCGCGCCCAGATGCCGAAGTTCGGCAAGACCAACCAGCTGACGGAAGCCCATTTCGCCGATTTCGAGGCGGCCTTCGGCGCGAGCCCGCTCGGCCATGAGCGAGGGCCGGACCAGGGCGAGGAGGGCCGCTGGCGCTGCTTCACCCGCGAGGAGATCGCCGCCCGCGGCGACAATCTCGACATTTCCTGGCTGCGCGAGGCGGAGGACGAGGCCGAGGACGGGCTGACCGAGCCCGACGACATCGCCGCCGCGATCCTCGGCCACCTGCAGGCGGCCATGATCGAGATCGAGGCCCTCAGCGCCGAGCTGGAAGAGACGGCACCGGTCGAGGTCCCGGAGGCAGCGGAATGAGCGAGCTGCCGAAGGGGTGGGTTGAGGCTGAACTTGGTGACCTGGTGTCCAGCAACGGATTGGTCACCGATGGCGATTGGGTCGAAAGCAAAGATCAAGATCCGATGGGATCAGTAAGGCTTACCCAACTTGCTGACATTGGGGATGGTTTTTTTCGTCTTAAATCAAACCGCTTTCTCACCGTGGAGAAAGCCGCCGAGCTCAATTGCAGCTACCTTGAGAAGGGCGATGTATTGATCGCCAGGATGCCCGATCCATTGGGCCGCGCCTGCATCTATCCTGGTTTAGAGCAGAAGGCAGTGACTGTTGTCGATGTTATGATTTGGCGGGGCGGCTCGTCCGAGCTAAGCAACGAGTGGATCGTGACTGCAATCAACTCGCCAAGATCCCGGGCAACCATACGTGCACAGGCAAGCGGCACGACGCGGCAACGTATTGCCGGTGGCAACCTGAAAAAGCTCAGACTTCCTCTCCCGCCGCTTGCGGAGCAGAAGCGCATTGTCGCCAAGCTGGACGCCTTGGGCGCAAGGTCAGCCCGCGCCCGCAAGGAGCTGGAGCGCATCGACGCCCTCGTCGCCCGCTACAAGCAGGCGGTGCTCTCCAAGGCGTTTTCGGGTGAGCTAACGAACGCCAAAAAGACTGACTGGCAAATGTACGCTTTGGGCGATCTGCTCGACGACATTCGATACGGAACGGCAAAGAAGTGCGAGGTTGCTCCGCATTTGGTGCCCGTCCTTCGAATACCGAACGTGGCTGGCGGTAGGCTTGATCTGTCAGAGCTCAAGCATGCCGAGTTCTCCCAAAAAGAGCTTGATAAGCTCGCCCTTAAGGCTGGAGATCTGCTGCTCATAAGGTCGAATGGCAGCCTGGATCTTGTTGGGCGGTCTGCGGTCGTTTCAGACCTTCCGACCACCACTCTATTTGCCGGGTATCTTATCCGCCTTCGTTTCGATCTTCAAAAGGTGGATCCGTGGTTCGTGCAATACGGTTTGCAAGAGCTTGGCAGCAGGCGAACAGTTGAGCAACTGGCCAAGTCCACCAGCGGCGTGAACAATATCAACAGCGAGCAAATCAAGGGACTTGAACTGTCGCTTCCTCCCCTCGCCGAACAACGCAAAATCGTCCGCCGGATCGAGAGCGCCTTCGAAAAAATCGACCGGCTGGCGGGAGAGGCGAAACGGGCGCTGGCGCTGGTCGGGCGGCTGGACGAGGCGGTGCTCGCCAAGGCCTTTCGCGGTGAACTCGTGCCCCAGGACCCGAACGACGAGCCGGCAAGCGTGCTGCTGGAACGCATAAGGGCGGAACGTGCCGCCGCACCGAAGCAAAAGCGCGGACGCAAGGCGGTGCAGACGGACGTGCAAGCCGGGGCGAAACAGTGAAGATCCGCGATCTTTCACAGCCGATCACGACCGCCAAGGCCGACTGGCTTGCGGGGACGACATGGCTCGGTTTCACCCCAGTCGACGACAGTCTTACATCGCGAAATCAGTGTCAGAGCACGATCCAGCGCCAATATGCCAACGGATATGTCCTCGAGTACATCACCGAGCAGTTCAGCGAGCCAAACCTCGGATTTGAGAATGACCCGCAATATGTCGCAGAGCGGGTTCAGCACAGGCAACAGGCTGGCCGGCTCATCTCCGTCCACAAGCTCAGGACCACGGCCCGGGATCTCAAGACGATTCTCGGGCCGGCAGAGTTCGCGAAGATGCAGGATATGTGGGCTCAGGGCGGGAAGCGCTGGCGCTGGTCGGTGGCTTTCCCCATCGTTGAGTCCTACGAGATCATGGGACGCCCAAAAGCCAAGGACGTATTCGGAGAGGTCGCCTACAGACGGCTATTCAAGCACCCCTCCGCAACGCTTCGTGAGCTCAACGACTCCGAGCGAGCGGCGCTTTCGGACCTAGAGCTCCAGCGCCGTCCGGCGGAGAACGCGTGGATCGGTATCGAGGACGAGTTCGCCGCCGCCGAGGCGAGCGAGATCGACGCCCAAGTGTTGCACCGGGTTTCCCGTGACCTTTCTGATCGTATTCTGGAAGGAATGACGGCTGAGCGGCGTGTGCTTGTGCGAAAGCGGGCCGCATGGTTAGGCGACAAGTTCGCCAGAGGCAGGCGTCGTGCCGGAACGCTTTTCTGCGATGACTGCGGATTTGATCCGCTCAAAGTTGAAGGATTGGATTCAGTTTCGCCACGCAGTCTTCTGGATGTTCATCACAAGCACCCGCTTGCGGAAGGCGTGCGATATACGACAACAGCAGATTTCGCGTTGCTCTGCCCTACTTGCCACCGCGTCGAACACGAGCGCCTGAAGGCTGCTGCCCGACAAGGAACAGGCCTTGCATGATGACCATTCCCGATTACCAGACGCTGATGTTGCCCGTCCTCCAGCTTGCCGCAGAACGCGAGATGCGCGTGCCTGAGGCTGCTGAAAAGATTGCTGACCAGTTTGGGCTCGATGACGGGGAACGAGAAGAAATGCTTCCCAGCGGTCGACAGCGCGTGCTCCACAACCGCATCCACTGGGCGAAGTTTTACATGACCCGCGCGGGGCTGATCGACAGCCCAAAACGTGGCGTCTTTAAAGCCAGCGACACAGGTCGGGCGCTTCTCGCCAATCCGCCGGCCACGCTGGACACGCGCTTCTTGCAGACCATTCCCGCCTTTGCCGAGTTCTATGCGACGAACTCCGGCAGCAGGACACGAGGCGACGGCGAGACGGCCGGCGCGGCGGCCGTGCCGACCCGGGAGACGAGCGCCACACCGGAAGAGCAGATTGAGGCGGCCTTTCGCACGCTCAATGCGGCGCTCGAAGCCGATCTTCTCGAGCGCATCACCCAGAACAGCCCGGCCTTCTTCGAGAAGCTGATCGTCGATCTGTTGGTGGCCATGGGCTATGGCGGCTCACACCGCTCCGCCGCACGTCAGCTCGGCCGGTCCGGGGATGGCGGCATTGACGGGGTGATCGACGAGGACCGGCTCGGTCTCGACCGGATCTATGTGCAGGCCAAGCGTTACGCGTCCGATAGCGCCATCGGGCGACCGGCGGTGCAAGGCTTTGTCGGATCGCTCGTAGGCTTCGGCGCGACAAAAGGCATCTTCGTGACGACCTCGTCCTTCACGGCCCAGGCGGTCGACTATGCTCGCAACCTCCCACAACGCATCATCCTGATCGACGGAAGCCGGCTCGCGGCACTGATGATCGAACATGGCGTCGGAGTGCGGATACAGCGCAGCCTCGCCCTGCAGCGTCTGGACGAGGACTTCTTCTCAGAGGATTGATCCCGGAATGTTTGCCGCAAAAATCCGAGCGGCTGATCTGATCACCGGCTCGCGCGACTTCCCCCGGGTGGGGGTGGTGCGCAGCTGTAAGTGCCCGCCTCGGGCCTCATGGGCGCCGGATCATCCCTCGGCAGCCCGTCTGGCCTTGGCTGATCGCCGCGACGGCACCGTGCCAGTAATCATCGCCGGGCAGGCCCGGGGCCTCTCGCATTCGGCAAGCTTCGGCGAGATGCCATATATTGCGCGGCACCGCCGAACTAAGCACTCCATCTTGTGGTTGTATCATAGACACGAGAGCGGCGCTGGCGTGCCTACTAGGTTGCATCAAGAGGAACACGGACGGCCCCGCTCCCGTGTCACGGCCAGCGGCTGCAGTCCGTAGCTCTGGCCCATCATCCCCAACCACATCCCCTGTCCCGCCGATCCCGTCCGTGGCCTCTTTCGCCGCGTTCGGGAGACGTGCGGGCAACCGAGAAGGAGCCACATGATCTGACCTGCTCCCCGTTTTGTCCGCGTCTATAAGTTAGCCCTGTTCACGTTGTGGTCCATTGCGGACCGGGTTGCAAATTCGCTCGGGGTGAGCCCGTC
>MDTD01022224.1_pt1 | contig 39284 bp, 39 predicted proteins | sample 811221 | NCBI WGS metagenome assembly MDTD01 (sample SAMN05326646, study PRJNA326480) | marine metagenome | isolation source: seawater | place: Pacific Ocean: South West | collected 2011
AGACGCTGATGGCCTGGGCCGACGAGACCCGCGACATCGCCGTGCGCGCCAATGCCGACACGCCCGCCGATGCCGAGCTTGCGCGCAACTTCAACGCGATGGGCATCGGCCTCTGCCGGACCGAACACATGTTCTTCGAGGCCGACCGCCTGACCGTCATGCGCGAGATGATCTTCGCCGACACGCCCGATGACCGCGCCGCGGTGCTCGAGCGGCTCTTGCCCATGCAGCGGGCGGATTTCACCGATCTCTTTCGCATCATGCAGGGGCAGCCGGTATGCATCCGCCTCTTTGACCCGCCCCTGCACGAGTTCCTGCCGGCCGACCGGGCGGGGCATCTGCAACTGGCCGAGGCGCTCGACCTGCCGGTGTCGGACGTGACGCGCCGGGTGGAGGCGCTTGGCGAATACAACCCCATGCTGGGGATGCGCGGCGTGCGGCTCGGCATCACCATGCCCGAGATCTACGACATGCAGGCGCGCGCCATCTTCGAGGCGACGCTCGAGGCAAGCCGCGAGGGCGCGGCGGTGGTGCCCGAGATCATGATCCCGCTGGTCAGCGCCCGGCGCGAGGTGGAACTGGTCAAGGCGCGGGTGGATGCGGTGGCGGCGGCGGTGCGCAGCGAGACGCGGCGCGACTTCACCTATCGCCTCGGCGTCATGGTCGAGACGCCGCGCGCGGCGCTGCGCGCGGGCGAGATCGCGCCGCTGGTGTCCTTCCTCAGCTTCGGCACAAATGACCTCACGCAGATGACCTACGGTCTGTCGCGCGACGATGCGGGGCGGTTCATGTCGGCCTATGTGCAGCAGGGCGTCTATCCCGAGGATCCGTTCCATGTGCTCGATACCGACGGGGTGGGCGAGCTTTTGCGGATCGGGGCCGAGCGCGGGCGCGCGGCCAATCCCGACGTGGTGCTGTCGATCTGCGGCGAACATGGCGGCAACCCCGAATCCATCGGGTTCTGCCGCGAGGCCGGGTTCACATATGTGAGCTGCTCGCCCTTCCGGGTTCCGGTGGCGCGACTTGCCGCCGCACAGCTGGCCGTGCGCGACAAGATGGGGTAGGAGTTGCGCGCGCCTAAGCAATATCTGAGATGTTGCAAGCCTCTTTTGCGACAGATTTCCTGATCGGCGGATGATTGCCGATCCGCCGGGTGGATCTTTGCGCGGCTTTCGGATAGGCGACGTCGAATTGTGGCGTGCCTGTGGCGCGCCGGACGGCAAGGAGACGACGCATGAAACGGATACTGTGGACCGTGGCGCTGGCCGCGGGGCTGACAGGGCCGGTATTGGCGGATGCCCCCGTGACGCAACTGATGGTGCAGGAGGCGCGCGCGCTGCGCGCGGTGCCGGGAGATCGGCTCGCCAGTTTCATCACCCGCCCGGAAATCGGGGTCGAGTATTCGCGCGACTGGCTCTCGGAGCAGCCCGTGGGCAAGCTCGACGAGCAGACCCGTTGCCTGGCCGAGGCGCTCTATTTCGAGGCCCGGGGCGAGAGCGTGCGGGGCCAGTTCGCCGTGGCCGAGGTGATCCTCAACCGCGTGGACAGCGCCTTGTTCCCCGATACGGTCTGCGGCGTGATCCATCAGGGCACGGGGCGCAAATATCAGTGCCAGTTCACCTATACCTGCGACGGCCACCCCGACACGATCGCCAACAAGGCGGCGTTCGATCAGGTGAGCCGGGTGGCGCGGGTCATGGTCGCGGGCGCGCCGCGCCGCCTGACCGACGGGGCCACCCATTACCACACCCGCGCCGTCAATCCCCGGTGGGCGCGCGTCTATCCGCGCACCGCCACCATCGGCGTGCACCACTTCTATCGCAAGCCGACGCAGGTCTCGCAGAACTGAGGCCGCGCCAAAAACCCGGTTGACTCGGACGCGTGCACCGCTAAAAGCCGGGGTTCATGGGATATTCGCGGGTGCCGTGCATCCGCCGCAGGAGACGACACATGGCGAAGCCGACCACCATCAAGATCCGCCTCAACTCGACCGCGGGCACCGGGCATTTCTACGTGACCAAGAAGAATGCCCGCACCATGACCGAGAAGATGACGGTGCGCAAATACGACCCCGTCGCGCGCAAGCATGTCGAATACAAGGAAGGCAAGATCAAGTAAGGGTCTTGCCAGGGACGTTCGGGAAAGCCGCGCCTCCCGAGGGCGCGGCCTTTCCTTTGTCGCGCGGGCCCCCAACGCAAAGGCCCCGGCGCGCGGGCCGGGGCCTTGTCATGGCCGGGTCGGGATTTACTGAAGTCGGCCCATGGCCACGGCCACATCGGCCATGCGGCACGAAAAGCCCCATTCGTTGTCATACCAGGCCAGCACCCGCACCAGCCGCCTGCCGATGACCTTGGTGAGGTCGGGCGCGAAGATCGAGCTTTCCTCGGTATGGTTGAAATCGACCGAGACCTTGGGCTCGGGATCGTAGCCGAGGATCCCCTTCATCGCGCCCGCCGCCGCTTCGGCCACGACTTCGTTCACATCCGCCTTCGTCACGTCCTTGCGGGCGACGAAGGTCAGGTCCACCGCCGAGACATTGGGCGTCGGCACCCGGATGGCCGATCCGTCGAGCCGGCCCGCAAGCTCGGGCAGCACCTCGCCCAATGCCTTGGCCGCGCCGGTGGAGGTGGGGATCATCGACATCGCCGCCGCGCGCGCGCGGTAGAGGTCATCGTGCCGCCGGTCGAGCGTCGGCTGATCGCCGGTATAGGCGTGGATCGTGGTCATGATGCCCGATTCGATGCCGATGGCCTCGTGCAGCACCTTGGCAAGCGGCGCGAGGCAGTTGGTGGTGCAGGAGCCGTTCGAGATCATCTTCTCGCCCGATTGCAGCATCGCGTCGTTGACGCCATAGACCACGGTGCGGTCCACGTTCTTCGCCGGGGCCGAGATCAGCACCTTGCGCGCGCCGCGGTCCAGATGCGTCTTCGCCTTGGCCCCGTCGTTGAACTTGCCGGTGCATTCGAGCACCACGTCCACCCCCTCCCAGTCGAGCGCGCCGAGATCGTAGCTGGACATCACCTCGATCGGCCCGCGCCCGAGATCGAGCGTGTTGCCCGCCACGGTGACGGGATGGCCGAACCGGCCATGCACGCTGTCATAGCGCATCAGATGCGCGGCCGTCTCGATCGGGCCGGTGGCGTTGATCTTGACGACATTGATGTCGTTGCGCAGGCTTTCGGAGATATGGGCAAGCGTGCAGCGACCGATGCGGCCGAACCCGTTGATGCCGACGGTGATGGTCATGGCGGTCTCCTGTTCGGAAAGTCACGCGCCGTATAGACCGGACGGGCGCTTTCGGGAAGCCGCAAATCGTCTTTTTTCGGTGACATGACAGGATGTTAGCGATAACCGTTATCGCAAGGCGCCGGGATGGGGCATGGTGGCGCTAACGGCGGCTCAGCCCGTGGCGGCAATCTCGCGGGCCACGAGGTCCGGCACGGCAGCCGCCGTGCCGATGGGCGCAAGGCGCAGCCCCTCGAACCCCGCGGCGTCGAGCGCCTCGGGGATGTCGTCCACCACATGCCCGCCCGCCGCGGCGAAGAAGGGCAGGCAGAGGCTCTGCGCGCCCAGATCGCGGGCGGCCTCGGCCAGATAGGGGCGCTGCTCGACAAAGCCCACCCTCAGCGCGGCAAGCGGCAGGAGCGCGGCGAGCGCGGCGGCAAAGGCGCGCGTGTCGCGCGCCGAGTTGGCGCTGCGCCCCGAGCCGTGCCCGGCAATGAAGAGGCGCACCTCCCGCGATTGCCAGCCTGCCGACGCGATCTCCGCGCGCAGAAGGTCGGCCGCAAGAGCGGGCAGGCCGGGCGAGACGCCGAGCGGCGGCAGGATTCGCGCCCCGGGCGCGCCATCCAGCCGCTTGCGCAGCGCGTCGCCGGTAAACCAGCCCTCGGTCATGAAAAGCGGATAGACGCGCGGCGCGGGCCCCGCCGCGCCGAGCGCCGTGTCGAGCGCACCGGGTTTCGCCAGCGTCGCCGACCCCACATGCCACCCGGGCAGGGCCTCGGCCACCCGCCCCGCGAACCGCGCGAGTTCCGCCTCCGCCGGGTCGGGATCGGAAGGCTGGCCGTGGCTGACGATGATCGCGGATCGTTCCATGGTCCCTCCGGTGACACCCCGTCCCGTCACGAGATGCAGCGCGCGCGCCCCGGGTCAAGGGCCTGCCGCGACCGCGCGCGGAACCCTGCGGAAAGGCGCGATCAAGCTACTCGGGTCGAAAGGATTTGGCTCCGGCGGCAGGGATCGAACCTGCGACCAATTGATTAACAGTCGAGTTTTAGGGCCAAACGGTGCCTAACTATGTAAAACTATCGCCGCAAAAAACTCCCATGAAAAGAGGATATTTGCTTGCAATGTTAGCCTTTGTGACTAACTTGGGGTAACGGTGCAAACCACCGGAATCTGTTACCCCTGTGTTACCCCGGAGGCTTGGGGTAACAGAATGGGCCGCCACGATAGGGCTTTCGGGCCAAGCTGTTGGTGGGGCTGGATAAGGCCGGGGTAACACCAATTGATTGAGGTGTGACGATGGCGAAAGCACTCACGACCAAGACGGTTGAGGCCGTCAAACCCGACGCGAACCGCCGCGAACTCCCCGACCCTGCGTTACCCGGTCTCTATCTTGTGGTGCAACCGAGCGGGGCCAAATCCTGGGCGCTGCGCTATCGCTACGCGGGCAAGCCGAAGAAGCTGACCTTGGGCAAATGGCCGATCATGGGCGTTGCCGCAGCCCGCGCCGCAGCATCCGAGGCAATCGAGGCGGTGGAGCATGGCAACGATCCGGGCGCAGCAAAGAAGAGGGCCAAGGCCGAGCGGATCGAGGCGCAGCTATCGGAGCGCGACAAGATCAAGACGCTGGTGGGCGACTATGCCAGGCGGCACCTTGCCAGCCTCAAATCCGGCGCGGTGGTCAAGCGCGAGTTAGAGCGCCACGTTGTCACAGTCTGGGGGGAGCGTGATATTCACGACATAGCCAAGCGCGACGTGATCGACCTTCTGGACGGGATAGCCGATAGCGGTCGCGTCGTGACTGCAAACCGCGTCCGGTCCTATCTCGGGACGTTCTTTGGCTGGTGTGTTGATCGTGACATCATCGCCATGTCGCCCGCGCAGGGCGTCAAGCCGGTTGCCAAGGAAAAGAGCCGCGACCGCGTTCTGAGCGATGACGAAATCAGATGGTTCTGGCGCGCCTGCGACGATCTGGGTTTTCCTTGGGGGCCGCTTGGGCAGATCCTGCTTTTGACGGGCCAGCGGCTTGGCGAGGTTGCGGGGATGCGGGATGCGGAAATCAGCGGCGGCGTGTGGAACATGGCACCAGAGCGCACCAAGAACGGGCGCGCCCATTCCGTGCCGTTGTCAGAGGCCGTGAGCGCCGTTCTGGCGGGCGTCGAGCGCGTCGAGGGCGTGCCGGGGTATGTGTTCACCACGACAGGCGAAACGCCCCTGGGCGGCTTTCACAAGGGCCGGAACCACATTGCCGAGCGCATGGTCGAGATCGCGACCAAGGAAGCGGGCGAGCCGGTGGAGATTCCGCACTGGACGTTTCACGATCTGCGCCGCACGGCGGCAACCGGCATGGCGCGCCTCGGTATTCCGGTGCGCGTGACCGAGGCGGTTTTGAACCATGTGAGCGGCACCGCCGCCGGGATCGTGAGCGTCTATCAGCGGCACGATTATGCAGATGAAAAGCGAGCCGCGCTCGACGCATGGGCGCGCTTTGTCGGTGATCTGGTGGACGGCCCAGCGGAGAACGTGGTGCGGATTAGCGAGGTCCGGGCGTGAACGAGTGGGGCATACCAAATTGGCGTGACCAATCCACCTATGGCGAAACAATCAATTGGACGCGCAATCGCTGGCGATGGGAGTTTTTGCGACGACGCGATGATGTGCGATCTGCCTTCGATGATGAAGCTGAAAACAGCTATCGCTACTGGTCGAGATTCGCAGGAAAAGAAGGGTTTCGCGTTGCGCATCTGCGCCCGGATCAACCCGGCTTTACTGCCATGCATCCGATTGCCAGATCCTTGGGCTTGCCGCGCCTTCCTAATCCGAGAATTGGAGAGCAGCCGTTCGATGTGATCGGATTTAGCGACTGGGCGGAAGGCGTGTCACAATTCTATTCCGAAGAGCCGCCTGTGGGATTTGAGCGCGTAGATTTTGACCTGAGCAAGCCTCTTGAACCTCAATTGGAATGTGCGAAACAATTGCTCAAGGAGATGCAACGCATCGCCCACGGCAAGGTTATTCAGAAGCGGCGGCATCCGACGAAATGGTTAAACTATCTACGAATCCTGGACGGTAGAGAGGCAGGCGCATCGTGGGCAGAACTGACCGCCTTGCTGCCTTCCCGTAACGGAACGGAACAGGCGGCGCGGGACGCATGGCAACAAGCCGACGCTTTGCGATTTAATTTCTGATTTTCTTCCGCAATACCGGCAAGCTAATTCCTTGAATATTGGGGGTCTAACCTGTTCTAACGAGGTAGGCCCATGACTTCCAGATTGTTGACGGCGGCGGCGGTGCGCGATGCACTTGGCGGCGTCTCCGATATGACCCTCTGGCGCTGGCTGAATGACCCGGCGCTGAGCTTCCCCCGGCCCATCTACATCGCCCGTCGCCGCTACTGGCGCGAGGCAGATGTGATCGAATGGCTGGATGCGCGCGAGGTGGCCGCGTGACTCAGCAATCGCGCAATACCGAAATGAATAACCCCGGCGCGCTGGCGGGCGCAACGCATTGGGGGATGGCGTGATGAGCAAGCGCCGCTCTTTCTCCAAGCTGATCGAGCGACGGCACCTCGGGGCGACCCGGATGCTGGGCTATGCGCTCACCCTGGGCGACTTCGACGGATGGGAGGCGGCGTCGGCGGTCTGGCAGGCGCGGCTCACCCCAGAGGAACGCGGGGCCCTCGCATGGGCGGCGCTGCGCAGTCTCGACCGTGATCACGCGCGGGACGTTGCGAACACGGTCATTCAGGACGCGGGCGCACCCCTGCCCCCGTTCATCGACCCGATGGATGAGGCGGCTTATTGGGCCGACATTGCCAGCCCCGAGGAACTCCGGGCCTATACCCTCGCCACCTTCAACCGCCTGCCCCGCGAGGCTCAAGCCGACTTTCTGGCGCATGTGCAAAGGAGGGCGGCGTGATGGCCGATGGAGGGTTCGACAAACTCGAGGAACAGGACCGCGCGCATCATGAGCGCATGGGGCGCGGCAGTATCGTCAACGGAAACTATTACGAGCGAGGCGATTACATCCCCGAATCCGATCTGGCGAAAGAGCGGATGCTAAAAGGGGGCGTAAGCGTCACGTCACCCCGTGGGGCCGGAATCGGCACGGTCAAAGGAAGGCACGTCGATACCGGGAAAATCGGCGTGACCTGGGCGGATGGTTCGTTCGGCAGTTACCATGCGAGCGAGTTGACAGTCGTAAGCGGCTCTGCCCGCAGGACCGTCACGCCCCCCAAGCCACCGCTCACCTTCCTGTCGTATCAGGACATGATCAGCCTGCCCGATCCTGAATGGCTGATCGAGGGGCTTATCGTCGAGCAAACATCGGCGCTTCTGTTCGGACGGAGCAACAGCTTCAAATCGTTTTTGGGAGTCGACATAGCGTGTTCGGTCGGCACCGGGCATCTGCATGGAAGCTGGCACGGCGCGGCGATCATGGACGGCGGGCCGGTTCTATACGTCGCGACCGAGGGCGCGCTGGGTGTCGCAAAGCAGCGCATTCCCGGCTGGTATGAGGCGCATGAAATACCGGAGAAGGACCGCCAGGACGCGGTGACGCTCTATCCGCAAGAGATAGCGTTGGACGACGACAACGCGGTGAATGACCTTCTGCGCTCTTGTGCGATCAACTGCGCAACCCGCGAGGGCAACGCCGATTGGCACGATCCATCGTTCGCCTTCAAGCTGGTGGTGATCGACATTTTCGGCGCGTCGATGATGGGGCCGGAAACAAGCGATGAGACGGCGCGGGCATGGGTTCGGAACATCAACCGGATCATGCGCGAGATGAAATGCGCGGTCCTGACAATCGCGCATACCGGCTGGGCCGATGAGACACGCGCCCGGATGCACACTCATTTCTGGGGCAGCTTCGACACCCGCCTCAAAGCAGAGGGCGACAAGGACAGCCTCACCACGGTGCTCAGCGTGGATCGTCACAAGGACGCGGACAGCAGCGGGGAATGGGGTTTCCGCATGGACAAGGTGACACTGCCAAGCTGCCAGACAACGCTTGTGCCGCGTCTCTGCGATGAGGTGGAGGTGAAGCAGAAGCGCCGCGTCTCCGGCAAGCCAGCGGTGGCGCTGCAAGCCCTGTCAGAAGCCCTGATCGACAAGGGCCGGACCATCGCCGGGCCGAACTATCCATCCCGCCCTGTGGTCACCCTGGAAGAATGGAGGACCATGTGCCAGCGGCACGGGCTGACCGATAGCGACAGCCGCGACACGCAGCGCAAGACGTTCAATCGAGCCAAGACAACGCTGATCGAAAGGGGGCTGGTGAAGCAATTCGACAACCACGCATGGAAGGTGGAAGCCGATGAATAGGGGCGGGACAAATAGGGACATGTCCGGGACATGTCCGGACTGTCCCGGGCGGGACGGACAGGGACAACCCCCTATAGGGGTTGTCCCGTGTCCCGGGGCCGTTGTCCGGGCCGTTGGCGGGACAAGTCTGGTCCCAATGCCGGGCTTTCTTTGCAGGACCGTAACCGACGGCCAGACTTGCGCTTTCGCGCTGTGTGGATCGGGGGTGGCGGCATGAAGGCATCCACCAAGGCAATCCGCTTCCTTGAAAGCCTGAGCATCCCCGAGGGGCCGAAAGCCGGTCAGGCGGTGAAGCTGGCCCCGTTCCAAAAGCAATTCGTCAAGGGTGCCCTGGCGGACGGTGTGAACGTGGCCTGCCTGAGCATCGGCAGGGGGAACGCGAAAACCGCCCTGTCGGCGGGCATCGCCCTTGGCGCTGTCAAAGGCATCTGGGATCGTCAGCCCCGGCGGGAAATCCTGATAGCGGCCAGGACTCGGGATCAGGCGCGCATCGCGTTTGACTTCGTGGTGGGCTTCATCAGGTCGCTTCCCGAGGATGAGCAAGCGGCCTTCACGATCCGGCGCAGCCCCCGGCTTGAGATCGAGTATGACGGCGACGGCGGCGGACACTTCGTCCGGGCCATTGCTGCGGACGGCAAGACGGCTCTGGGATCGGCCCCCACGCTGGTCCTGATGGATGAGCGCGGGCATTGGCAGGCGGATCAGGGGGACGCGCTGGAACACGCCCTGTTGTCCGGTCTGGGCAAGCGTGGCGGGCGGGCGCTGATTATCAGCACGAGCGCGGCGGACGATGCGCACCCGTTTTCCGTCTGGCTGGATGAGGAAGCCGAGGGCGTCTATCGGCAGGAACACCGGCCCGCCCCCGGCCTTCCTGCGGACGATCTGGAAAGCCTCAAGCTGGCCAACCCCGGCGCGGCCTATGGGATCGGCTCAAGCCTGGACTGGCTGCAAGGTCAGGCGCGGCGGGCGATTGCGCGGGGCGGATCGACGCTGACGGCGTTCCGGCTCTACAACCGGAATGAGCGTGTCAGCGGCGAAAACCGCGATGTGCTGCTGACGGTCGATGAATGGCTGTCCTGCGAGACTGCGGACCTTCCGCCCCGGCAAGGCCAAGTGGTCATCGGGATTGACCTGGGCGGCTCTGCCAGCATGACGGCGGCGGCGTTCTATTGGGCCGCGACGGGGCGGCTTGAGGCGCTGGGCACCTTCCCGTCAAAACCTTCCCTGCTGGACCGTGGCCAGAATGACGGCGTGTCCGGGCGCTATGTCGAGATGCAGGACCGGGGCGAGTAGTCCACCCTGGGCGATCAGACGGTTCCCGTCGCGCCCTGGCTGATCGAGGTCATGGCCCATGTGGAAGGCGAGCCGGTCGCGGCGATCACGGCGGACCGCTACAAGCAAGCCGAACTTGGCGAGGCGATAGACCGGGCGGGCATCCGGTGCCCGATCATCTGGCGCGGCCAAGGCTTCAAGGACGGCGGCGAGGATTGCGAGCGTTTCCGGCGCGCGGCCTATGACGGCAAGGTGAAAACTGCCCCGTCGCTGCTGTTGCGGTCCGCTTTCGCTGATGCGGTCACGCTGCGCGACCCGGCGAACAATCTGAAATTGGCAAAGGCGCGGTCCACGGGCCGGATCGACGCGGCGGCGGCAACGGTGCTGGCGGTCGCTGAGGGTGCCCGGATGATGGGCCGCCCCGCTCACAAGGGAGGGCGCATCGCATGGGGATGATGGAAACCGCATCGCGGCTGATAGCGAAACACGGTCAGGCGGCAACGCTGTTGCGGCCCGGTGAAGGCACAACGGACGGCTTCGGGGGATACACCCCCGGCCCGGATACGGAATATCCCGTCACGATCCTGACGGCGACTTACGCGGTCGAGCTGCAATTCATCGCGGGCGGCTTGATGGACGTGGGCGATCAGCGGGTTTTCCTGTCGGTCGACGGCCTGACCCTCACGCCCGCCACAACCGACCGGCTGCGCATCGGTGGCGAGGTGTTCCGCACGATCCGCGTTTCCCCGCTGGCCCCCGCTGGCGAGGTCATTTTCTGGGAATTGCAGGTGCGGGATGACTGATCGGAAAGAATACGCCCGTCATTCCCGGCGGATCACGCGCGGCCCGCGCTGGAAGGCTCTGCGGATGCAGGCGCTTGAGCGCGACGATTGGAAATGCGTCCAGTGCGGCAACCGGCACCGGCTTGAGATCGACCATATCGAGCCGGTCAGGGATCGGCCTGACTTGGCGTGGTCGCTGTCCAACCTGCAATGCCTCTGCGGTCGCTGTCATTCCCGCAAGACCCGAATCGAGATCGGCTTAGGCCGACCCGACCCCGCCCGCGAGGCGTGGAAAAAGCTGGTCCGTCAAACGGGCCGAAACCCTATCGAGCACGAAAGGAAATCAGATGCTTGATTCTGTCAAAATCGCACGGCGGCAAAGCGAAATCCGCCAGACACTTTCGGAACTGGTCGGCAAAGAAAAGCCGTCCGAGGATGAAACCCGCCAGATGGACGAAATGGACCGCGAATATCGGTCCAATGAAACCCGCTATCGCGCGGCGCTCATTGCCGAGGATGAGGAACGGCGGGAAGCCGGGGCCGATCTGGAAACCCGGTCCAGCCGGGAATGGGCCGAGGTCATGGCGGGCTTTGAAATGCGCCAAGTGGCCCTTGCTCTGGACGAGGGCCGCGCCCTTGAGGGGCAGACGGGCGAGATCGTCACCGAACTGCGGTCGCGCGGCGGCTATCGCGGCGTTCCGATTCCGTGGGAAGCCCTGGAAATCCGGGCGGGCGAAACCGTGGCGGGCGGCACCCCCGATCCGATCCGCACGGCACCGATTATCGAGCGGCTTTTCGCGGGATCGGTCGCGGCCCGCATGGGTGGCCAGATGGTCAACGTGGGCGTGGGCGAGGTCGAGTATCCCGTTGCCACGTCCAGCGTGACGGCCGGGTGGGCGACTTCGGAAACCGGCAATGTGACCGGACCGAGTGCCTACACGACCGTTGATCGGCCCTTGAAGCCGGATCACAATTTGGGCGTCCAGATGCGCATCACGCGCAAGACGCTCAAGCAATCCGGCAGCGGGCTTGAGCAAGCGGTGCGGCGCGACATGAACGGCGCTATCGAGGAAGCCCTTGACCGCGCCGTGTTCCTGGGCAGCGGATCGGCGGGCGAACCTACGGGGCTTTTCGCGGGTGCGTCGGCATGGGGCATCACCGAAACGGCGGTGGGCGCGGCTGCAAGCTGGGCGGCGTTCCGGTCCGAGGTGGTCAGCTTCATCACCGGCAACGCCGCGACCGGCCCCGGCGATGTGCGGGCGCTGATCCGTCCCGAGGTCTGGGACTTCATGGATGGCCTCATGGTCGGAGACGGCGGTTTCAAATTCGAGTATGACCGTCTCACCGAGGCGCTGGGCGCGGTGGTCATGTCGCACAATGCCCTTGCCGATCCGACCGGCACCCCGGCTGAGACAAGCGCGGTCCTGACGACCACGGCGGGCGGTGTTCCCCCGTTCTTCGTGGGGACGTGGGGCGCTATCGACCTGATCCGCGATCCGTATTCGGATGCGCAATCGGGCGCGCTGCGGATCACGGCGCTGGCCACGATGGACGTTACCATTTCCCGCGCGGTGCAAACCCGCATCCTGACGGGCATTCAGTGATGCTCTGGGCCGGTTCCAAAGGCGGGCTTGAGGTCCGCACCTCTGCGGACGGGGCAACCGTCCTGCGGGGCCGGTTCCCATATGCTGTCCCGACTGTCTTGCAAGGCGGTCGGGAACGGCGACGGGAAGTATTCGAGGCGCGGGCTTTCGGGGCATCGGTCGCGGCTGGCGGTGACGTTCACTTGCTGGTGCATCACGACTTCGACCGTCCGCTTGCATCGCGGGCGGCGGGAAGCCTTGAGATCAGGGACGGCGATGACGCCCTGACTTTCGAGGCGACGATTGCCCCGGAAATGCGCGGCGTGGGCTATGTCACCGACTTCCTGGGCACCCTTGCGGCGGGGCTTGTGGGCGGGATCAGCCCCGGCTTTCGCGTGACGGACGGCGGCGATCTGGTGAGGCGCGATAGCGACGGGCTGTTGCGGGTGGTGCGCTCTGCGGACCTGATCGAGATCAGCGCCGTGACGAAACCCGCCTATCCCCAAGCGCAGATCGAGGCGCGCAACTGGACGCCATGCGCGGCGGTCGAGGATCGGACGCTTGCCCATGCGCTCAACAGGTGGAGGCTCTGACATGGCGGTGACATTGAAAGAGGTCGAGGCAATCCCGGCCAGCTATCCATCGGCACCGGCGGGCCTGAGCATGGCGGCGTTGATGCTGGATCAAGCGGCGCTCTGGCAACGGATCGAGGCTTATTGCCGGATGCGCTGGACGGTGCGGGAAGTGGTCTGGACGGTCGAGGGGGAAGGCGCATGGGAAGCCCCATTGCAGCCGTCCACCCTGAATACGGTCGAGGTCTGGGAAAGCGGCGCATGGGTGGAATGCACCCCGGCGGCGTCCCCCTGGGGCGGCTATGATCTGCCCGGTGACGGCCCCTATCGGATCACGGCGGACGTGGGGGGCGGCGACGTTCCCGCGGCTGTTTCTGAGGCGTTCCGGCGGCTTGCCGAATACCTGACGGACGCGACGGATCGGGCGGGCGTGTCCAGCTATTCCGTCAACATGGGTGGCGCGATCGAGGAAAGCTATCAGCGCAACCCGGCCTGGGTGGCGCGCGCAATGGAACTGAGCGGCGCGGCGGACCTGCTGCGGCCTTACAAAAGGAGGGCCTGAGCATGTGGCCATTCAAGCGAAAGACGGCTGCGGAAACCCGGTCCAGCGGATCGGGCTTCACGGCTGAGATCATGGCGGCGCGCGAAAGCTATATCAGCGGGCGGCGCGGCATTGCCGAACTGACGGCCACGGCACAAGGCGCTGTGACGCTCTGGGAAGGCGGTCTGGGGCTTGCCGATGTATCGGGCACCGACCTACTGGACCGGCGTTCCTTGGCGCTCTGCGCGCGGTCGCTGGCCCTTCGGGGCGAGGCGCTATTCCTGATCCGTGACGCGGGGCTTGTCCCGTGTTCCGACTGGGATCTACGCACCCGCGACGGACGGCCCACGGCCTACCGCGTGTCGGTATCCGAGGCGGGCGGCGGACGGTCCGAAACCGCCCTGTCGGCTGAGGTGCTGCATTTTCGGATCGGCTGCGACGTGGCCGCGCCCTACTATGGCACGGCCCCGCTCAAGCGGGCGCAACTGACGGCTGGGCTGTTGAACGCGGTCGAGACGGCGCTTGCCGAGGTATTCGAGACGGCACCGCTGGCCAGCATGATCGTGCCATTCCCCGAGGCACCGCAAACCGACCTGGAAGCGATGGCGCGCGGGTTCCGAGGCAACCGGGGCAAGGTGCTGATCCGCGAATCCGTCAACGTGGCGGCGGCGGGCGGCCCCGCCCCGATGCAGGATTGGAAGCCGCACGATCTTTCCCCGGACCTGTCGAAAGCCATGACGCGCGAGACGCTGGCGGCGGCGCGCGATGGGATCAACATGGCCTTTGGCATCCTGCCCGGTCTGACCGCGCCCGCCACGACCGGCCCGATGGTCAGGGAAGCGCAACGGCATCTGGCGCAATGGGTGCTGCAACCTATCGCCACGGGCATTGCCGAGGAAGCGACGGACAAGCTGGGATCGGCGGTCACGCTGGACGTGATGCGGCCCCTTCAAGCCTTCGATGCTGGCGGGCGGGCGCGGGCGATCACGGCGATTGTGGGTGCTCTGGCGCAAGCGAAAGAGGCGGGCGTTGATCCGGCTATGGCGCTCAAGCTGGTGGATTGGCAGGAATAAGGGCCAACGGCGAACTGTTGACTGGACGTTATCGAAAGACGCCTCTTTCGGTAACGGGCCAGTGCTTAACGCGCGGTTCGTGATACTGCTTGCCCTCGGGGCACTGTTCCATAATCTCTGATGTGGTGAGGCCGCCATACAGACAACGCTCACCATCCTCTGTGATTCGGACGCAATTGTCCTCGTGATGATATTCGCTGTATCCGACTTCCATCAGCCCAAGCGATACTAGGCTCTCTATTGTCCCGCTACCGATCCCCGGCCCAAGTTTCGCCTTCAGGCAGAAGTCACCTTGCAAGAAATCGTTCTCGAACTTCGCGTTCTTAAGCGCCTTCACTTCACGGTTTGAAAGTCTGTAGCTCATTTCATCAACCTCACTTCGCAAACGACACATTGCCAGCGGGCCGAAGACGAAACAAGATGAATCCTGTTACCCCAAACGTTACCCCTGAGCAATTCCCGGCAAGCGCGCTTGCGGCGCTTCCTCTTATCCTCTTGTTTTCTTGGGGTTTTTGGCTCCGGCGGCAGGGATCGAACCTGCGACCAATTGATTAACAGTCAACTGCTCTACCGCTGAGCTACGCCGGAACACGCGGGCCGTATAGCAATGGACCGGGGAGAGGTCCAGAGGGGATGTGACAAAATCTTCACGGTGCGCGCGGGCTCTGGGTCGGTCGGGCGAAGCGGGTGTCGGGGCCGAGCGGGTCGAGGCGCACGACCGATGATCTTTCCATCAGATCAATGAGATGGGCCAGGACATTGCGCCGGGCCGCGGGCAGGAGGGCAGGGGGGGTGTCGGTGTAGATGCGCCGCGCGAGGCTGCGCGCGCAGCCCGGGCCGTCGGCGAGCGCGGCCAGGATCGCGGCCTCGCGCGCGTCCCGATGCGCCAGCAGCCAGCCGATGCGCGCGGCCGGGTCGCTCACCGGCGCGCCGTGACCGGGCAGAAGCCGCTTGGCCCCCAGCCCCGCCAGCCGCGCGCAGGCGGCGCGGAACTGCGCGAGATCCCCGTCGGGCGGCGAGATGAGCGTGCTGGCCCAGCCCATCACCAGATCGCCGCTGAACACGTCACCCCCCGCCTGAAAGCTCATGTGGTTGCCGAAATGGCCCGGCGTCCAGTGGGCGGTGATCTGCCAGCCGTCGCCCGCGATCACCTCGCCGTCGCGGAGCACGAGATCGGGGGCAAAGCCCGCATCCACCCCTTCGCCGCCGCCGATCCCGCCCGCCGCGGCAAGCCGCTCCATGACCGCGCTGCGCCCCGCGCCCGCGTCGCCATAGGCCAGGACCGGCGCGCCGGTGGCCGCCGAGAGCGGCGCGGCAAGGGGCGAGTGATCGAGATGGGCATGGGTCACGAAGATGTGGCTGATGCTCTGGCCGGGGCCGAGCGCGCCGAGGATCGCGGCGAGATGGGCCGGATCGTCAGGGCCGGGATCGATCACCGCAAGCGCCCGGGTGCCCAGAAGATAGGTATTCGTGCCCCAATGGGTCATGGGCGAGGGGTTGGGCGCGAGGATCACGCGCAGCCCATGGTCCAGATCCCGCGGCACGCCCGCCGGCGGTGCGCTCTCGTCGTCTGCCTGCATCGCCCTTCCTTCCGCGCCCGACCCAGCATAGGTTTAGCCATGATGCTTCGCTGGCTCAAACCCTATCTGCCGCGCGGCCTGTTCGGGCGCACCGTGCTGGGCCTTCTGGTGCCGGTGGTGACGCTGCTCCTGGTGGTCTCGGTGGTCTTCGTGCAGCGTCATTTCGAGGGCGTGACCGAGCAGATGGTCGAAACCGTCGCGCGCGAGGTGCGGCTGGTGCGCGACGGGGACCCGGCGGATGTGGCGGGCGCGCTCGGCATCGCGGTGACGCCCGTGCCGGCGGCGGATCTGCCGGACGGGGATATCCGCCGCTGGTACGATTTCTCCGGCATCGTGATCATCCGCGAGATGCGCCGCTACTTTCCCGATATCGCGGCGATCGCGTTGCCCGACGATCACGCGGTGCGGCTCTATTTTCCGCAGGGGGCGGGGTATGAGCGGCTGGTGTTCAACCGCGCCCATGTCTCGGCGCGGCGTCCGCATCTTCTCTTCGTCAACCTGGTTTTGGCGGGCGGGCTGATGACGCTCATCTCCTTTCTCTACCTGCGCGCCCAGATGCGCCCCATCGCGCGGCTGGCGGCGGCGGCCGAGGCGTTCGGGCGCGGCAGCCATCTGCCCTATCGGCCGAGCGGCGCGACCGAGGTGCGCGCGGCCGGGCGCGCCTTTGTCGAGATGCGCGCGCGCATCGAGCGGCAGATCGAACAGCGCACGCTGATGCTCTCGGGGGTGAGCCACGACATGCGCACGCCGCTCACCCGGCTGCGGCTGGGGCTTGCGATGATCGACGAGGCCGAGGCCGCCCCGATGTTGCGCGACGTGGACGATATGCAGCGGCTGCTCGACGGGTTTCTCGATTTCGCCCGCGGTGCGCAGGAGAGCGCGCCCGAACCCGTCGATCCCCTGGCGCTCGTGCGGCAGGTGGTGGAGGACATGCAGCGCGCGGCGGTGGCGGTGGTGCTGCACGAGGCCGAGGGCGCGGGCGAGGTGACGCTGCGGCCCCAGGCGGTGCGCCGCGCGGTGGAGAACCTGATCACCAACGCGGTGCGCTATGGTACCCGCGCCGAGGTCTCGGTCCGGCTCGGCCCCAAGTCGCTGCGCATCCGGGTCGAGGATGACGGGCCGGGCATCCCGCCCGAGAGCCGCGAGGAGGCGCTGCGCCCGTTTGCCCGGCTCGAGCCCGCGCGCAACCAGAACCGCGGCACCGGCGTGGGGTTGGGCCTGTCCATCGTGATCGACGTGGCGCGCGCCCATGGCGGCACGCTGCGGCTCGGCGAGAGCGCGCGGCTGGGCGGGCTCTGCGCGGACATCGTGATCGCGCGCTAGGCCGGGGCGCATCCGGCACCGGACCGGCCGCTCTAGCCCCTGAGATCGAGCACCTCGGAGAGCGCCGCGCGCGTGGTGCGAAAGCCGTTGGCGGGGTGGTCCGGGTCGGGCCAGCCGAAGGAGATGGCGCAGAGCATGTGCCGGGTTTCGGGCAGGGCGAAATGCGCGCGGATGAAGGGGGCGTAGGCGGCAACGGACGCCTGGGCGATGCTGCCTACCCCGAGCGCCGTTGCCGCCAGCATGAAAGCGGTGACAAAGCCGCCCGTGTCCATCGCGCCGTAAGGCCCGAGCGCCGCCTCGGCATGGACGATGGCGACATGCGGCGCGCCGAAGAGGCGGTAGTTCTCCATGCTCTGTTCGTCGCGGGCGGCGCGGTCCTCGCGGGCGATGCCGACCGCCTCGTAGAGTTGCCAGCCACAGTCGCGCCGCCGCGCGCCATAGACGCCGGGATAGCTCTCGGGCCAGGGCAGGTCGGGGCGGGGCGCGCCAGTGGCCAGCTCGGCAAGGAGCGCCTCGCGAAAGCGGGCCGTTTCGGCCCCGCGCGTCACCACCACCTGCCAGGGCTGGGCGTTGCACCACGAAGGCGCGCGGCCCGCCGCCGTCACGATCCGTGCGATGGTCTCCTCCGGCACCGGCTCGGGGCGGAAGGCGCGGCAGGAGTGGCGGGCGGCGAGCAGATCCTCGAGCGCGGCGATCCCGTCCTGCATCACAAGCCCCCCTGTTCCATCGCCAGCACATAGCCGATCGCGCCTGCCACCAGCGCGCCGAGCAGGACCGCCACGGCGATCTTCCAGGCCGACCAGGGCCGTTCGCCCTGCACGCGGCCGGTGCGGGCATTGACCACGAAGCGGTAGGTCTCGCCGCGATACTTGTAGGCGGCCAGCCACACGGGCAGCAGGATGTGCTTGAAGGTCACGTCGCGCACCTCGGTCTCGATGGCATGGATGCGCTGCCGGTCGCCGCCAATGTCAAAGCGCACATCGCGCGCGATCACCGCGTCCATATGGGCGCGCGCCTCGGCGAAGCCGCTTTCCAGACCGACATTGTAGCCCTCGGCGCGGAAACCCGCAAGATATTCCGGCGCGTAGGGCACCAGCGCCGAGAGATCCCAGGGCTCCAGCGCATCGGTGAACCGCTTGGGCAGCGAGGTGGAGGCCAGCACCAGCACGTCGTCGAAGAACCGCGCCACCCGGCCCGTCACGGCCTGCCAGCGGACGCGCGCCACCTGCACCTGTCGGCGCTTGCCGTTCTGGATCACGGTCTGGGTCTCGTAATGGACGGTGCCGCGCTCGCCGCGATAGCGCGATGCGGTATCGGCGTCGAAGGTCCAGTAGGGCACGTAGATGCCCTGCATCCGGCGTCCCTTGCGGGCGTAGTCCTGCAAGCCGTTTGGCGCGAACCAGAGCCGGCCGAGCCAGTCGGTCATGGCCTTGCGCGCGGCGGCCTCGTCCAGCGCGAAGGGCAGCAGCGCGCGCGGCTTGATATGGCGATGCGTGCCGGTATCGGTCACGACGGGCGAGGCACAGAACGGACATTCGGTGGCATGGATGTCGCCGCCAAGCTCGACCTGCGCGCCGCAGCTCGTGCAGGTGGTGGTGCGGGTTTCCTCCATCTCCTGCTCGGGCAGCCGGTCGCGCAGGGCCGTTGCGAAATCGAGCTCGCGAATGCCGCCCTGCCACGGCCCGCCGGTCTCGATCTCGGCCACGTCGCCGCAATGATCGCAGATCAGCCGGTGGCCGCCCGGGTCGTACCGGTAATCCGCGCCGCAGCTTGCGCAGGGAAAGCGGTGCTCGGTCGCGGCAGGGGCGGGAGGGGGCGTGTCTGACATGAGGGGTCAGGGGATGGTGGTGCGGCGGCGCATGGGCTCAGGCCCCGGGCGGCGGGGGCGGCGGCAGGACGGTGAAGAGCTGCGCGAGTTCGGCCACATCCTCCGCGCGTTTCCAGCCGTCCTGCCCGGCGGTCCACACGAGCGTGTCGCGCGTGAGGCTGCCCTCGGTCGCCATGCGCCCCAGCCGGGCCCTGGAATAGGGGCCGTGGGTCTCTCCCTTCTCGGCGATGTGCCAGACATGCTCGACCGGGGGGGGCGGCGGTGGCGGCGCGGCGGCGGCAGTCTCGGGGCGCGCGCCCCAGGGGCCGCGATCGGCCATCTGCTGCGCCATGGCCATGCCCATCCCCATGCCGAGGCCCGCGCCGATGCCGCCGCCCCCCGAGGGGTTCTTGGCCGCCGCGGTCATCGCCTCGGCGGTGGAATACTGGGTGAAGCGGGTCAGATCGCCCGCGATCCCCATCGAGGTGCGCTTGTCGAGCGCCTCCTCCACGGCGGGGGGAAGCGAGATGTTCTCGATGTAGAATTCGGGGATCTCGAGGCCGTATTCCGCGACAACGGCGGTGATCTCGCCGGCCACCAGCTTGCCCAGATCGGCGGTGTTGGCGGCCATGTCCAGGACCGGGATGCCGCTGCCCGCGATGATGCGCGAGAACGCCTGCACGATGATGTTGCGGATCTGGAAGCTGATCTCGTCCATCGTGAATTCGCCGTCGGTGCCGACGATCTCACCCATGAATTTCGCGGGATCGCTCACGCGCACGCTGTATGTGCCGAAGGCGCGGATGCGGGTGGGGCCGAATTCCGGGTCGCGCAGCATGACCGGGTTCTTGGTGCCCCATTTCAGATCGGTGAAGCGCGTGGTGGAGATGAAATAGATCTCGGACTTGAAGGGCGAGCGAAAGCCGTGGTCCCAGTGCTGGAGCGTGGTCAGGATCGGCATGTTGTTGGTCTCCAGCATGTAGAGACCGGGGGTGAACACATCCGCCAGCTGCCCCTCGTGGACGAAGACGGCGGCCTGCCCCTCGCGCACGGTGAGCTTGGCACCATACTTGATCTCGTGGCCCTCGCGCTCGAAGCGCCAGACCATCGTGTCGCGGGTATCGTCGGTCCAGTGGATGACGTCGATGAACTGGCCGGAGAGGAAATCGAAGATGGGCATGGGAACACTCCTTGAATCCTGGATCACACAGGCCCCGCCCGCCATTCATGCAGTACACGGCGCAGGATGGGGCGGGCCTCGTCGGGGGTCATGCCGGGGGTGAGGTCGGGGTGGTAGAGAAGCCGCAGGAGCGCCTCGTCATGGGCGGTCAGCAGCGCGAATTCGTCGTCATCGTTGAAGATCGAGGGCCGCGCGCGGGGGCTGTCATTGGCCAGGCCAAGGCCCTGCGCCAGTTCTTCGTGGATGCAGGAGGCGCGCGAGAGCGGCGGATGTTCGGCGCGGATCCAGGCGATCGCGCGGTCATAGGAATGGGGGTTTCCCTTTTGCGAAAACGCCACGACGAGGCAGTGGATCGAGCGCGGCATGTCCCGAAAGATGCCAAGGGTGGCGGCGTCGATGGCAGGCGCGATCTGCCGGATCCGCGCAAGCCCGTAGGGCCGGTCCGCCTCGCCCATGATCAGGACGTGAAAATTGCCGCCCCGCGCCACGGTCGAGATCGGATGCAGCGTTGCACGGGCCAGGCGCCCGGCATAATCGGTCACGGTGGCGCGGTCCTCGGCACGTTGCGCCTGCGGCACCGAGGGGCCGAAACCCAGCTCGAAGCGCACCGGCGCGGTCCATTTGCGCAAGCCCCCCGCCCGCCCGGAGGCCGCCCGGAACCCGGCCCCCGGCGCATATTCGTCGAAGAACACGATCCTCTCGAAATTGCGCAGGAGGTCGGTATCGGTCCAGGGCGTGTCCGGCCCGCCGCCATCGCGCCGCAGCAGGCCCCGGTCGAGCAGGCCGCGCTCGACCGCCGCGTAATGGGCGGCAAGCGCGGCGCTCTCCGCCGACGGCCCCGGCGCGGGATCGGGCCGCGTGGCGGGCGGGCGCGGCACCGGATCGGGCGGCGCGGAGATCTCGCAGGCCGCGAGCGCGAGAAGCGCCGCGCCGCAGAGCGCCAGCCCGGTCCGTGCCTGCCTCATCGCTCAGCCCTTCGGCACGGCACCGCCGGCGGTCTCGCCCAGGCCGGACTTGCGCGCCTTGGCGGCGGCGAGCGTGTCGCGCAGCTCGGCCTCCATCTTCTTGAGCTCCTCCTCGGCGCGGGCGCGCTTCGCCTTGCCCTCGTCGGCGATGGCCAGGCTTTCCTCGATCGTGCCGATGAGATCGGCATTGGCCTTCTTCACCGCCTCGATGTCGAAGACGCCGCGCTCCATCTCCTGGCGGATCATCTTGTTGCTCTCGCGCAGATTGGCGGCATTGGCGGTCAGAAGCTCGTTGGTCAGGTCATTGGCGTCGCGCACCGCCGCCGCCGCCTCGGCGCTGCGCTGGATGGTGACGGCCTGGGCAAGCTGCGTTTCCCAGAGCGGCACCGTGTTGACGAGGGTGGAGTTGATCTTGGTCACAAGGCTCTTGTCGTTTTCCTGCACCAGGCGGATCGAGGGCAGGGACTGCATCGTGACCTGGCGGGTGAGCTTGAGGTCATGCACCCGGCGCTCGAGATCGTCGCGCGCGGCGCGCAGGTCGCGCAATTCCTGCGCCTTCATCACCTGATCGCCCTCGGGCGCGGCCTGAATCTCGGCCTCCTTGGCGGGGATGTCCTTCTGGTCGAGTTCCTTGAGCTTCGCCTCGCCCGCCGCGATGTAGAGCGCAAGCTCGTCATAGAAGGCCAGCGTCTTCTCGTAGAGCAGGTCGAGCGACTTGATGTCCTTCAGCAGGGTATGCTCATGCGCCAGCAGATCGTCGGTGATCTTGTCGATCTGGGATTGCACCTGTTCGTAACGGGCGGTGAACTTGGCGAAGGGGGCGGCGCGGCCCAGAAGCTTTTCCCACCACGAACGGTCACGGCGCACGTCGAGCTCGGAGACGGAAAAGCCGCGGATCGTGGTGACGATGCCGCGCAGGCTGTCGCCGGCGGGCCCCACGTCCTTGTTGCGCACGCCTTGCAGCATGGCCTGGGAAATCTCCTGCAACTCGGCCTGCGCGGCGGAGCCGAAGGAAACGATGGACCGGGTATCGGCCATGTCGATCTCGGCCATGCGGCGGGTGATCTCGGCGCTCTGGGTCGCGTCCGCCTTCTCGAGCGGGACAATGGCATTGGCGTCGGCCGGTTCGGGCAGGATGGCGCGGCTCACCGCCTCGACATCGGCAAGCACGGCCTCGGCCTTCTGGCGAATATTCTCTGACATGGCGGTCCTCTTACGCTAAATCCCTGGTTTCAAGATGAACGCCCTCGCGCTCGAGCCGGTCGCGCAGCACCTCTATCTCCACGTCGAGATCGGTGGTGCTGTCGGCCATGAGCGCGCGGGTCTTGGCGGTGAAATTCCGTTCCAGATCGTCGAGCAGCGCGAGATATTTCCCGCGTGCCTCCGGGTTCGGGGCGCGGGCGGCGAGATCGGCGTATTTCACCGTCGCGTCGCGCGCGCCCATGAGATAGACGCCGAGGAACTTGCGCGCCGCCGTGAGATCACGCGGATCCTCCTCGACGGTGCGCAGCATGTCGCGCACCGTTACCTGAAAGCCGTCAAGGCGGCGCTCAAGCTGCCGGTCGCCCGCGCGGCGCAGCGCGTCCGACATGGCTTTCAGATAGGCCTCGGCCTGATCGACCACGCGCGCCACGCGGTCGCTCTGAAAACTGTCGATCCCCTCGGCCCCCTTGTCGCGCAGCGGATCGAGCCCGAAGGCAAGCCCGTGCAGCACCGCGCCCACGATGGCGTAGATGGCGGGCTCGACGATCCCGCCCTGCGTGGCGAAGGCGGCAAGGCCAAGGCCAAGACCGGTGAGCACGGAGGCGAATATCTTGCGCGGGATGGCGGGGCGCTTGGCGATCCTGCGCGCCTCGTAAGCCTCTTGCGCCAGGATCCCCTCGCGGGTGAGCCAGGCGGCAAGCAGCAGCAGGCCAAGCGCCGAGAGGTTGAGGGCAAGGCCCGTTGCCCCCTCTCCGAAGGCGCGAAAGCCGAGCGGCAGCGGCGCGAAGAAGAGCATGTTGACGCGCCCGCCCGCCCGCGTGCGCCGCGCGCCGCGATAGCCGCCGCGCGGGGGGGGCTGTCCTGCGGGTCCGCCGGGGCTGAACTTGCCGCCGAAACGCTCGGCCATCACGCGCCCCCCGTCGCCGCCACGAAAACGATGAGCGCCACCAGCAGGAAGAACGCGAGTTTCTGTAACCCTGTATCGTTCATTTGCCCGCCCTGCCGGTTGCCGCTGGAACGAACTTAGGCGAAGGGGACGGGCCGCGCCAGAGGGAAGATCGCGCCCGCGCGATCAGCCCCCGGCGCGTGCCGCGCGCTTCTTCTCGGCCACCACCTTTTCGGCCAGGTCGCGGGCGATGGCGAAGGCCCCCTTGACGCGATCGGCCTCGCCCTTCCAGTCGCGGCGCACGACGATCCGGTTGTCGCGGACCCTGGCCAGGCCGCGCTGGTCCTGGAGGAACTCCACAAGGCCCTGCGGCGAGGCGAACTTGTCATCATGGAACTGGATCGTGGCCCCTTTCGGCCCGCCATCGAGCTTGGCGATGCCCGCGCGCTTGCACATCGCCTTGATGCGCATCACCAGCATCAGCATGTTGACCTCGCGGGGCAGGGGGCCGAAGCGGTCGATCATCTCGGCGGCGAAACCTTCGAGATCGACCTTGCTCTCCAGCCCGCTCAGGCGGCGGTAGAGCCCGAGGCGCACGTCGAGATCGGGCACGTAAGCCTCGGGGATGAGCACGGGCACGCCAAGGTTGATCTGCGGTGCCCATTGTTCGTCCGCTTCGGTCACGGTGCCGATCTCGCCCGAGCGGATGCGCGCGATCGCCTCTTCGAGCATGGACTGGTAAAGCTCGAAGCCCACATCGGGCATCTGGCCGGACTGTTCCTCGCCCAGAAGATTGCCCGCGCCGCGAATGTCGAGATCCTGGCTGGCCAGGGTGAAGCCCGCGCCGAGCGTGTCGAGGCTGCCCAGCACCCGCAGCCGCTTTTCCGCCCCCGGTGTCAGCGGCACGCGCGGCTTGGTCGTCAGATAGGCATAGGCGCGCGCCTTGGACCGGCCCACGCGGCCGCGGATCTGGTAGAGCTGCGCCAGCCCGAACATGTCGGCGCGGTGGATGATCATGGTGTTGGCGGTCGGGATGTCGAGACCCGACTCGACGATGGTCGTGGCCAGAAGCACATCGTATTTGCCGTCATAGAAGGCGTTCATCCGTCGGTCGAGCTCTCCGGCGGCCATCTGGCCATGGGCCACGACGTAAGAGACCTCGGGCACCTGGGTTTTCAGGAAATCCTCGATCTCGGGCAGGTCCTTGATGCGGGGCACCACGACGAAGGACTGCCCGCCCCGGTAATGCTCGCGCAGCAGCGCCTCGCGCACGGTGACGGTATCGAACTCGCTGACATAGGTGCGGATCGAGAGGCGATCCACCGGCGGCGTCCCGATGATCGAGAGATCCCGCACACCCGACAGCGAGAGTTGCAGCGTGCGCGGGATGGGCGTGGCGGTGAGCGTGAGCACATGGATGTCCGAGCGCATCTCCTTCAGCCGCTCCTTGTGCGCCACGCCGAAGCGCTGTTCCTCGTCGATGATCAGCAGGCCGAGAGACTTGAAACGCACCCCCTTGGCCAGAAGCGCATGGGTGCCCACCACGATATCGGCCTCGCCGGTCGAGATGGCCGCGCGGGTGCGGGCGGCGTCGCGCGCCGACACGAAACGGGAGAGCGCGTGGACCGAGAGCGGAAACCCCCGGAAACGCGCGGAAAACTCCTTGTAATGCTGGCGGGCGAGCAGGGTGGTCGGCGCGATCACCGCCACCTGGAGCCCCGCCATCGCCGCGGCGAAGGCCGCGCGCATCGCCACCTCGGTCTTGCCGAACCCCACATCGCCGCAGATGAGCCGGTCCATCGGGCGGCCGCGTTCCAGATCGGCCAGCACATCCTCGATGGCGCGCAGCTGATCCTCGGTCTCCTGGTAGGGGAAGCGCGCGGCGAATGCCTCCCAGGCGTGATGCTCGGGGATCACCACCGGCGCGCGGCGCAGCTCGCGCTCGGCGGCGACGCGGATGAGCCGGTCTGCCATCTCGCGGATGCGCTGCTTGAGCCGTGCCTTCCTGGCCTGCCAGGCACCGCCGCCCAGCCGGTCCAGAAGCCCCTCCTCATGGCCGTAGCGCGACAGCAGCTCGATATTCTCCACCGGCAGGTAGAGCCTTGATCCTTCCGCATATTCCAGCACGAGACATTCATGCGCCGCGCCTGCCGCCGTGACCACCTCGAGCCCCTGGTAACGGCCGATGCCGTGATCGACATGCACCACCAGATCGCCCACCGAAAGCGCCTGCGCCTCGGTCAGGAAGTTCTCGGCCCGCCTGCGTCGTTTCGCGCCGCGAATGAGCCGGTCGCCCAGCACGTCCTGCTCGGCGATGACCGTGAGGCCGGGGGATTCGAACCCCTGTTCGAGCGGCCAGACCGCCAGATGCAGCCCGTGACGGCCGACGCCCCTGATGCTCGAGACGGAGACCGGGCCAACAAGCCCCTCATCGGCCAGCAGCCCCTCGATGCGTTCGCGCGCGCCCTGGCTGTAAGAGGCGATGAGCACCGGACCTAGCGCCAGTCTCGCTTCAACATGATCTTTCAGAACACTGAAAAGGTTCATGTTTTCCTGTTGGCGCTCTGGCGCGAAATTGCGTCCGATGCGCCCGCCCGCATCCACCACGCCCGGCCCGGTGGGGCGCGGCAGGGCCGAGAACTGCACCGCGCGGCGATCCCCGAGCGCGGCGCACCAGGCTGTCTCGTCGAGATAGAGCAGATCGGGCGCGATCGGCTGATAGACCGTATCGCCGCGCCCCTTCTGCCCGAGCGCGTGGCGGCGCGCCTCGTATTGATCGGCGACCTGCTCCCACCGCGCGGCGCGCGCGGCCTCGGCCTGGTCGTCGAGCGTGACGGGGGCCTCGGGGAGGTAGTCGAACAGCGTCTCGAGCCGCTCGTGGAAGAAGGGCAGCCAATGCTCCACGCCCGCCTGCTTGCGCCCCGCGCTCACCGCCTCGTAAAGCGGGTCATCGGCCCCGCCCGCGCCGAAGGCGATGCGGTAATTCTGGCGAAAGCGGCGGATGGCCGCCTCGTCCAGGATCACCTCCGAGACGGGGGCAAGCTCCACCCGGTCGAGCTTTTCGGTGGTGCGCTGCGTGGCCGCATCGAACCGGCGCACCCCGTCGAGCACGTCGCCGAAGAGATCGAGCCGCACCGGCCCGCCGTCGCCCGGCGGGTAGATGTCGATGATCCCGCCGCGCAGCGCGTAATCGCCCGGCTCGGTCACGGTCGGGGCCTGAGAAAACCCCATCCGCACGAGGAAATCGCGCAATCCCGCCTCGTCGATGCGCTCGCCCACCCGGGCGGCAAAGGCCGCCTCGCGCAGCACGGCGCGGGCGGGCAGGCGCTGCGTTGCCGCGTTGAGGGTGGTCAGCAGCACGAATTGCGGCGGCATCCCGTGGACGAGCGCGGCCAGTGTCGCCATGCGGGTGGCCGAGATCTCGGCATTGGGCGAGATCCGGTCATAGGGCAGGCAATCCCAGCCCGGAAAGCGGATGACCGGCATGTCGGGCGCGAAGAAACGCAGCGCCTCGGCCATGGCCGCCATGCGCTTGTCGTCGCGGGCGACATGGATCACGGGGCCGCCGGCCTTCTCGGCCTCGGCCAGCACGAGCCGGGCGTCGAAGCCCTCGGGCGCGCCGCCCATCACGATATGGCGCTGGTCTGTCATGGCCTGCCTGCCCCCGTTCAGCCCAGGGCGCCGATGCTGAGGTTCTGATACATGCCCCACATGGCGGTAACGAAGATCGCGATCATGCCGATGACCTGCACGGCCAGACGGTGCCGCGCCAGCCGCGCGATCAGCGCCTCGCCGGACAGCCCCGCGTGCCGGATCGACCGTGCCGTGCGCAGCGAGAGCAGCCCGACCGCGGTCAGCGGAAAGAAAAGCAGGAACAGCGCCTGGGAGAACTCGTTGCCGTAGATGAAGCCGAGGATCCCGAGCGAGGAGAGCAGGAAGCCCACGAGCCCGGCAAGGATCAGCCCCGATTCCCGCGCCACGAACAGGATCCGGTTGGTGGTGATGCGCACCATCTCCTCGAAATCCGCCATCGCCTCCGCGTCCGGTGCGCGCCGGGCGCGCATCGCCATGTCCCAGGGCACGCCCAGCACCCAGTGGCTCGCGCTCGACCAGGTGACAGCCAGCACGATCCAGAACCACAGGTTGCTGAACGAACGCAGGTCGATGAGCTCGAAAACATTGTCGAGAAAGGTCAAGGCATCGCCTCAGTGACATTGATCGCCCGCCCTCTTAGCGCCGGGGCGAGGCAATTCCTACCCTTGAGATGACGGAATTTCCATGCAAGGGAAGGGGATCACCAGGACGAGCCCGCGACGAGCCAGCCCATGACCCCCGTTCAAGCCGCCTTTCCCGCCACCCGCACCCGGCGGACCCGCATGCACCCGGCGCTGCGCGCCATGGTGGCCGAATGCACGCTTTCGCCCGCCGATCTGATCTGGCCGCTCTTCGTGCGCGAGGGCGAGGGGGTGGAGGAGCCCGTGCCGTCGATGCCCGGCGTCTTTCGCCGCTCCGTTGACAGGGTGGTGGCCGCCGCCCGGGAGGCGCACGCGCTCGGGATACCGGCGGTCTGCCTCTTCCCCTATACCTCGGCCGCCAATCGCAGTGCCGATTGTGCCGAGGCCTGGAACCCCGACAACCTGTCGAACCGCGCGACCCGCGCGATCAAGGCCGCGCTGCCCGATCTCGCGGTGATGACCGATGTGGCGCTCGATCCCTATTCGGATACCGGCCATGACGGCTATGTCGAAGGCGGCGAGATCGTCAACGACGCCACCGTGGAGGCGCTTGTCAAACAGGCGCTGAGCCAGGCCGCGGCCGGGGCGGACATCCTCGGACCGTCGGACATGATGGACGGGCGGGTGGGGGCCATTCGCGCCGCGCTCGAATCGGCGGGCCATCACAACGTCGCGATCATGGCCTATTCGGCCAAATATGCCTCTGCCTTCTACGGCCCGTTCCGCGATGCTGTCGGGGCCTCGGCCGCGCTCAAGGGCGACAAGAAGACCTATCAGATGGATGCGGCCAATACCGACGAGGCGCTGCGCCTCATTGCCCGCGACCTTGCCGAGGGGGCCGATATGGTGATGGTCAAGCCGGGAATGCCCTATCTCGACATCTGTCGGCGGGCAAAGAAGAAATTCGGCGCGCCCGTCTTCGCCTACCAGGTTTCGGGCGAATATGCGATGATCATGGCAGCGGCACAGAACGGCTGGATCGACGGCGAGCGGGCGATGATGGAGAGCCTGATCTGCTTCAAGCGGGCCGGATGCGACGGGGTGCTGAGCTATTTCGCGCCCGCCGCCGCGCGGCTCCTGCGGGGCTGAGCGGCCGCGCGGGAACCCGCTCAATCCCGCAATCCCTAGTGACAGTCCGCCCGCCAACCCCTATATTGCGTGCGAACCGGCCGGAACAGGCCGGCATATCAGAGGCAAGGAACGGGCACGGACATGAGCAATCTCACGAGACGCGGATTCACCCTTGGCGCGCTGGCGGGCGCGCCCGCGCTTGCGGCCTGCGGCAACGGTGTCGGCAGTCCGGGCGGGGCGCGCATCGACGCGCGCGTGAACGCCACGCTGGATCACATGTATGCCAATTATCCCGGCACGCGGTCGCTGGCGGACAAGGCGGCGGGGATTCTGGTCATGCCGGTCGTGACCGAGGGCGGCTTCCTTGTCGGGGGCGGCTTCGGGCGCGGCGCGCTCCGCATCGACAACGTGACGGTGGATTACTATTCGGCCACCAAGGGCAGCTTCGGGCTTCAGGCCGGGGCGCAGCAATTCGCCCATGTGCTCTTCTTCATGACCGAGGAGGCGCTGGAGCGCTTCCGCCGCTCCTCGGGCTGGGCCGCCGGGGCCGATATCGAATACGTGTTCAACGACCGGGGCGAGAACCTGCGCGCCGAGACCACGACCTCGACCGCGCCGGTGGTGGCGGTGATCTTCGGGCAGGCCGGGCTGATGGCGGGCGTGTCGCTCGAGGGCATGAAATACACCCGCATCATTCCCTGAGCGGGGGTGCCCCGGGCGGTGAGCCGCCCGGCACCGGCCTTTCAGGGGATCAGCTTCGCCACATAGCCGGGCAGGGCGAAGGCCGCCTTGTGAACCTCGGGCGTGTAATAGCCGGTCTCGATCCCGGAGGCGTCAAACCGGCCTTGCAGCACGTCGAGGGGCGTGGCCCGCGCGGGTCCGTCCGTTGCCCAGCCAAAGGCCATCGGCCCGCCCGCATAGGTGGGGATGGTCGCCAGATAGCAGGTGGCATCGGCGAAGAGCGCCCGGAAGGCGCGCATCGTGTTGGTCAGCTCCTCCCCTTGCAGGAAGGGCACGCCGTTCTGCGTGACAAGGATGCCGTCGGGGTTCAGCGCGCGCTTGGCATGGCCATAGAAGGTGTCCGTGAACAGCACTTCGCCGGGGCCGACGGGATCGGTCGAGTCGACGATGATGACGTCATAACCGCCCGTGGTCTGGCGGATGAACTCGGCCCCGTCGGCGATCACCAGCTCAAGGCGCGGATCGTCGAAGGCGCCCGCGCTCAGCATCGGCAGGTATTCCCTGGAGAACGCCACCACGCCCGCGTCGATCTCAACCATGGTCACATGCCCGACCGCGCGGTGGCGGAGCACCTCGCGCGCCATGCCGCCGTCGCCGCCGCCGATGATCAGCACGCGCCGCGCCGCGCCATGGGCGAGGATCGGCACATGGGTCATCATCTCGTGATAGATGAAATTGTCGCCCTCGGTGACCTGCACCACGTCGTCGAGCGTCAGCACCCGGCCGAAGGTGCCGTTCTCGAACACCTTCAGCCGCTGATGATCGGTCTGGCTGTCATAGAGCACCCGCCCCACGCGCAGGGCTTGCGCGTAGTCGGGGTGCAGGGTTTCGCGCATCCAGTCGCTCATGCCGCGATCCCGGCCTCGGTGACCACGCCCTCGCCGCGCTTGAGCTCCTTGACGCGGACATCGGTTGTGCCGAAGGCCGCCTTCAGCACATCCACCGCAAGCCAGGGACGCGCATCGCCGCACATGAACACGTCAAAGGCCCCGTAGCCGATCTCGGGCCAGGTATGGACGGAGATATGGCTTTCTGCCAGCACCGCCACGCCCGAGACGCCCTGCGGGCTGAACTTGTGGGTATGGATGTGCAAGAGCGTCGCGCCGCAGGTTTCCACGCAGTCGCGGAACGCCTGCTGGATGCGGCCCTCGTCATCGAGCCCGTGGCCATTGACCACTTCGATGATCAGATGGGTGCCCGCGAACACAGTGCCGTCGCGCCGGATGAAGTGATCATCGCGGCCCTGGTCCAGCACGTCGCGGGGCAAAACGGTGTCGTTCTTCGCGGGCGCGGTGCCGCGGGCGGTGTCTTCCTCTTGGGCGCCTGTCTCCAGACCGATCCCCAGTCGGAAGAGGTTGGCGTCTTTCATGGCGCTCCCCTTCTTACCAGCAGATTGAATCCAGTCGGTCCCTTAGCGCCCCCCCGGAAGACATCCGAAGTTGGGATCGGTCCCGATCAAGTGAGGGGGCAGATAGGGGTGCGGCGCGAGTCGCGCAAGGGGTTTTCGCTGCATGTGCGAGAATTTCATGAAAATGACGTCGGTCTGTGATCCCGAATGCGAGGATAATATGGGGTAACATGATACCTAAATCACAAGGCATTGTTTTCATGTGTAAAATCCATGAAGGTCGTCATTGACGCGCGCAGCCAGCCGCGTATAACCCGCGCATCGACGGGCCGGGCTTGCCGCCGCGGCCCCGTAGCACTGGAACAGCAACAAGGTTCTGCCCGAAATGAAGACGTTTTCCGCAAAACCGGCAGATATCGACAAGAAATGGATCCTGATCGACGCCGAGGGCGTGGTTCTGGGCCGTCTTGCCTCGATCATCGCCACGCGCCTGCGCGGCAAGCACAAGGCCAGCTTCACCCCGCATATGGACATGGGTGACAATGTCATCGTGATCAATGCCGAGAAGGTGCAGCTGACCGGCAACAAGCGCGACAAGCCCAATTACTGGCATACCGGCCATCCCGGCGGGATCAAGAGCCGCACCACCGGCCAGATCCTCGAGGGCAAGCACCCCGAGCGCGTGGTCATGCAGGCCGTCAAGCGGATGCTGCCCGGCAACCGCCTCAGCCGCACGCAGATGACCCATCTGCGCGTCTATGCCGGTGCCGAGCATCCCCACGAGGCGCAGAGCCCCGAAGTGCTCGACGTCAAATCCATGAACAAGAAGAACACGCGGGTGGCCTACTGATGAGCGACACGATCAAAACCCTCGAAGGTCTCGAAGCGGTGGCCGGCGGCACGGAAGCCGCCGTTGCGATGGAGGCCCCGCGCGAGCCGGTGCGCGACGCGCTCGGCCGCTCCTATGCCACGGGCAAGCGCAAGGACGCGGTGGCCCGCGTCTGGATCAAGCCCGGCTCGGGCAAGATGGTGGTGCGCGATGCCAAGGGCAACTACATCGACTACACCAAGTATTTCGCGCGTCCCGTGCTCCAGATGATCCTGCGCCAGCCCTTCGAGGTGGCCGGCGTGTCCGAGCAGTTCGACGTGATGGCGACGGTCAAGGGCGGCGGTCTGTCGGGACAGGCGGGCGCGGTCAAGCACGGCATCTCCAAGGCGCTCCAGCTTTACGATCCGTCCCTGCGCGGCGCGCTCAAGGCGGCAGGCTTCCTGACCCGCGACAGCCGCGTGGTGGAGCGCAAGAAGTTCGGCAAGCGCAAGGCGCGCCGCAGCTTCCAGTTCTCCAAGCGCTGAGTCGCCCGGAAGAAGAACGGAGGGCCGCCCCCGGGGCGGCCCTTTTTCGTTCGGGGGTGCTCAGGGCGTGAGCAGCTTGGCAAACATCGCCTCCAGATGCGCCTCGGCCCCGCGCCAGAGCGCGTCGCGCTCCGGCATCAGCACCGCCAGTTGCGCCTCGAAATCGGCGTAATGCTGCGTCGTGGCCCAGATCGACACGATGAGATGGCCCGGATCGACCGGCGCGATGCGCCCCGCCGCGACCCAATCGGCGATGAGGCGGCACTTGGCGTCGAAAAGCGGCCGGAGTCCGCTTTCCAGATGCGGCCCCATGCGCGGCGCGCCCTGAAGGATCTCGTTGGCGAAAAGGCGGCTTTCGCGGGGGAAATCCCGGCTCATCTGCAATTTCCGGCGGATATAGCCCAGGAGTTCCTCGAGCGGCTCGCCCTCGGGGGCCAGACGTTCGAGCGGTGCGAGCCAGGTCCGCATAAGATTGTTCAGAAGCGTGACGTGGATCTCTTCCTTGCCGCCGAAATAATAGAGGATGTTGGGCTTGGACAGGCCCGCGGCCTCTGCGATCTGGTCGAGCGTCGTGCCGCGATAGCCATGCTGCGAGAACATGTCGAGCGCCGCATCGAGGATGCGCCTGCGGTTCTCCTGCTGGATACGGCTGCGCGGTTTCGGCTGTGCATCGTTCATTCCTGCCCTCGTTTTCCCGCCCGGCGCGTATCGCCCGCGGCCTGACCCGCAGGAGCCTTGACAGGTCCGGGGCGATTGGTAATCGTGAGTTTACCAAATGGTAAAAAAGCGGCAAGTCCAGGCTGCGCAGAAACAGGGAAACCCGTCATGCCGACAGCGGGAGAGAATCTTCGGATCAACGGCGAAAGGCTCTGGGACAGCCTGATGGAAATGGCCAAGATCGGCCCCGGCGTGGCGGGCGGCAACAACCGCCAGACCCTGACCGACGAGGATGCCGAGGGGCGCGCGCTGTTCCAGTCCTGGTGCGAGGCGGCGGGGCTGAGCATGGGCGTGGACGAGATGGGCACGATGTTCGCCACCCGCCCCGGCACCGACGCGGACGCCCTTCCGGTCTATGTCGGCAGCCATCTCGACACGCAGCCCACGGGGGGCAAGTATGACGGGGTTCTGGGCGTGCTCGCCGGGCTCGAGATCGTCCGCACGCTCAACGATCTCGACATCCGCACGAAACATCCCATCGTCGTGACCAACTGGACCAACGAGGAAGGCACGCGCTTTGCCCCCGCGATGCTCGCCTCGGGCGTGTTCGCGGGCGTGCTCCAGCGTGACTGGGCCTATGACCGGAGGGATGCGCAGGGCAAGCGGTTCGGCGACGAGCTCGAGCGGATCGGCTGGAAGGGGTCCGAGCCGGTCGGCGCGCGCAAGATGCACGCCTTCTTCGAGCTGCATATCGAGCAGGGGCCGATCCTGGAGGCCGAGGGCAAGGATATCGGCGTCGTCACCCACGGGCAGGGGCTGCGCTGGATCGAATGCACGGTGACCGGCAAGGGCAGCCATACCGGCTCGACGCCGATGTACATGCGGCGCAATGCCGGGCGCGCGCTGGCGCGGGTGACGGAGCTTGTCAACGAGATCGCGCTGCAATATCAACCCAATGCCGTGGGGGCCATCGGCCATATCGATGTCTGGCCCAACAGCCGCAACATCATCCCCGAGAAGGTGGTCTTCACGGTCGATTTCCGCAGCCATGTGCTCGAGACGCTCGAGGCGATGGCGGCGGAGCTTCTGGAGACCGCGCCGGGGCTCTGCGCCGATGTGGGCGTGAAATTCGCTTCCGAGGTGGTGGGCTTCTTCGATCCGCCCGCCTTCGACGAGACGCTGGTCAATCGCGTGCGCGCCGCCGCCGAGCGGCTGGGATACAGCCACATGGATATCGTCTCGGGCGCAGGGCACGATGCGTGCTGGATCAACCGGGTCGCGCCGACGACCATGGTCATGTGCCCGTGCAAGGACGGGCTGAGCCATAACGAGGCCGAGGAGATCACGCCCGACTGGGCGCGCGCGGGGGCTGACGTGCTCCTGCACGCGGTGCTCGAGACGGCGGAGGTGGTGGGGTGAGCGGCCGGTGCCGCGATCACGTCCCGGGCCTGACCCGGAACCGCGCCGCCACGCTTGCGAAAGGCCCCGGGCCGGGCCCGGGGCGCAAACCCGTCCGCGCGAGCTGAAACAGGGAGGTATCCAATGAGCATCGTCATCCGCAACGGCACCCTCGTCACCCATGACCGCAGCTGGAAGGCCGATCTGCGCATCGAGGGCGGCCGGATCGCCGAGATCGGCGAGGGTCTCACCGGCGAGACCGAGCTTGACGCCACCGGCTGCTATGTCATGCCCGGCGGCATCGACCCGCACACGCATCTGGAAATGCCCTTCATGGGCACCTATTCGAGCGACGATTTCGACAGCGGCACGCGCGCGGCGCTCTCGGGCGGCACGACGATGGTGGTGGATTTCGCGCTGCCCTCGCCCGGGCAGGGGCTGCTCGACGCGCTGCAGATGTGGGACAACAAGTCCACCCGCGCGCATTGCGATTACAGCTTTCACATGGCCGTGACCTGGTGGGGCGAGCAGGTCTTCGACGAGATGAAGACGGTGATCGAGACGCGCGGCATCACCAGCTTCAAGCATTTCATGGCCTACAAGGGCGCGCTCATGGTCAATGACGACGAGCTCTTTGCCAGCTTCCGGCGGCTGGCGGAGCTGGGCGGCATCGCCATGGTCCATGCCGAGAATGGCGACGTGGTGGCCGAGCTTCAGGCAAAGCTCATGGCCGAGGGCAATACCGGGCCCGAGGCCCATGCCTATTCACGCCCCAGCCAGGTCGAGGGCGAGGCCGCCAACCGCGCCATCATGATCGCCGACATGGCGGGCGTGCCGCTCTATGTCGTGCATGTCTCCTGCGAGGAGGCGCATGAGGCGATCCGGCGCGCGCGCCAGCAGGGCAAGCGGGTCTGGGGCGAGCCGCTGATCCAGCATCTCACGCTCGACGAGAGCGAATATCAACATCCCGACTGGGATCATGCCGCGCGCCGCGTGATGTCGCCGCCCTTCCGCGACAAGCGCCACCAGGACAGCCTCTGGGCCGGGTTGCAGGCGGGATCGCTCTCGGTGGTGGCCACCGATCACTGCGCCTTCACGACCGAGCAGAAACGGTATGGCCTGGGCGATTTCACCAAGATCCCCAACGGCACCGGCGGGCTCGAGGACCGGATGCCGATGCTCTGGACGCATGGCGTGGCAACGGGACGGCTCACGCCTGAGGAATTCGTCGCCGTCACCTCGACCAATGTCGCCAAGATCCTCAACTGCTATCCGCGCAAGGGCGCGCTCATCCCCGGAGCGGATGCCGATATCGTGGTCTGGGATCCCGAGCGCGAAAAGACCATCAGCGCGGCCAGTCAGGTTTCGGCCATAGATTACAACGTCTTCGAAGGGCACAGGGTGAAGGGCCTGCCGCGCTACACGATCACGCGCGGCCATGTCGCCGTGACCGAGGGCAGCCTGCAAAGCCGCGAGGGCCACGGGCAGTTCGTCGCGCGGCAGGGCAACGGCACGGTGAACCGGGCGCTGTCGAAATGGAAGGATCTGACCGCGCCGCGCCCGGTGGCGCGCAGCGGTATCCCGGCGAGCGGGGTCTGAGGATGGGCGCAGGCGCGGGGCAGGCGGTGGCAGGGCAGGGTGCGGCACCCGCCGGAGCCGTGATCGCGGCACGAAACCTCGACTTGACCTTTCAGACGGGCGACGGCCCGGTGCATGCGCTCAAGGGCGTGAGCCTCGACATCCGAAAGGGCGATTTCGTGAGCTTCATCGGCCCCTCGGGCTGTGGCAAGACAACCTTTCTGCGCTGTATCGCGGGGCTCGAAGAGCCGACCGGCGGCAGCCTCAGCGTCAACGGCATGACGCCGGATGCCGCGCGGCGTGCGCGCGCCTATGGCTATGTCTTTCAGGCGGCGGGGCTTTATCCGTGGCGGACCATCGGGCGCAACGTCTCCTTGCCGCTCGAGATCATGGGCTACGGTCGCGCCGAGATCGCCGAACGGGTGGCGCGGGTGCTCGCGCTGGTCGATCTGGCGGGGTTCGAGAAGAAATATCCCTGGCAGCTCTCGGGGGGCATGCAGCAGCGCGCCTCGATCGCCCGCGCGCTGGCCTTCGATGCCGATATCCTGCTGATGGACGAGCCCTTCGGCGCTCTTGACGAGATCGTGCGCGACCATCTCAACGAGCAGTTGCTGCAGCTCTGGGCGCGCACCGACAAGACCATCTGCTTTGTCACCCATTCGATCCCCGAGGCGGTCTATCTCTCCACGCGCATCGTGGTCATGAGCCCGCGACCGGGCCGGATCACCGACGTGATCGACAGCCCCCTGCCGCGCGAGCGTCCGCTCGACATCCGCGACACGCCCGAGTTCCTGGACGTGGCCCATCGGGTGCGCGAGGGGCTGCGCTCGGGGCACGCCTATGAGGGCTGAACGCGGGGCGGTCCGGTCATGAAACGCTCGGTTCTGCCCGTCCTGACCGTGGTGCTGGCGCTTCTGGTGATCTGGTACGGGGCCGCCGTCTGGCTCAACGCCGCCTGGGCACAGGATCGCGCGACGCGGGCGGGGGTGGAGCTGAGCCTTGCCGAGCTGGTGGCCGACACCTGGGCGCAGGACAAGCCGAAGCTGCCCGCGCCGCATCAGGTGGCGGTGGAGCTGTGGGAAACCACGGTGGAGAAGAAGATCACCTCGAAGCGCAGCCTGGTCTATCACTCCTGGATCACGCTCTCGGCGACGCTTCTGGGTTTTGCGCTCGGCACGGCGCTCGGGATCGCGCTGGCGGTGGGGATCGTCTACAACCGGGTGATGGACATGAGCGTGATGCCCTGGGTGATCGCGAGCCAGACCATCCCCATCCTTGCCATCGCGCCGATGATCATCGTGGTGCTCAATGCCGTCGGCATCTCGGGGCTTCTGCCCAAGGCGATGATCTCGATGTATCTGTCCTTCTTCCCGGTGGTCGTCGGCATGGTCAAGGGTCTGCGCAGCCCGGCGATCATGCAGCTTGACCAGATGAAGACCTGGAATGCCAGCCCTGCGCAAACGTTCTGGAAGCTGCGCCTGCCCTCTTCCCTGCCCTATCTCTTCACCTCGATGAAGGTGGCGATGGCGGCAAGCCTTGTCGGGGCCATCGTCGGCGAGTTGCCCACCGGGGCCGTGGCCGGGCTGGGCGCGCGGCTGCTGGCAGGGAGCTATTATGGCCAGACCATCCAGATCTGGAGCGCGCTCTTCATGGCGGCGGCGCTGGCGGCGGTTCTGGTCGGGCTGATCGGCCTTGTCCAGCGGCTGGTGCTCAAGCGCATGGGGATGGCGTGATGGCGTGGATCGTGGCGGGCATCGTGGCCTGGGGGCTGGGACTGTGGGCCAATGTGCGCCTCGCGCGCCTCGCGCGGCTGCCGCGCAGCCGCGCCACCGGCCTTGCCGTGCCGGTGATCTTCGGCGTGACGCTGCTGGTGATCTGGGAATGTTTCGTGCGCGGCCTGGGTGTGCCCTCGGTCATCCTGCCGCCGCCAAGCGCGATTGCCACGCGCTTTGCCGCCGCCACCCATATCCTGTGGGAGGATTTCGTGCAGACGGCGATCAAGGGGGCGCTCACCGGCTATGTTCTGGGATGCGGCGCGGCCTTTCTCACGGCGCTTGCCATAGACCGCTTTCCCTTCCTGCAACGCGGACTTCTGCCGGTCGGCAATTTCGTGGCCGCGCTGCCGATCATCGGCATGGCCCCGATCCTCGTCATGTGGTTCGGCTTCGACTGGCAGTCCAAGGCGGCGGTGGTCGTGGTCATGGTGTTCTTTCCGATGCTCGTGAACACGGTCGAGGGGCTTCAGGCCAGCGACAGGATGCAGCGCGACCTGATGCGCACCTATGCGGCAGGCTACTGGCAGACACTGATCAAGCTCCGCCTGCCCGCCGCCATGCCCTTCGTCTTCAACGGGCTCAAGATCACCACGACGCTCGCGCTCATCGGGGCGATCGTTGCCGAATTCTTCGGCTCGCCGATCAAGGGCATGGGATTTCGCATCTCGACCAGCGTGGGACAGCTTGCGCTCGATCTGGTCTGGGCCGAGATTGTGGTGGCGGCGATTGCCGGATCGGCGTTCTTTGGCGCGGTCGCGCTTCTGGAACGCGCGATCACCTTCTGGCACCCGTCGCAGCGGGCGCGAGCGGGTCAGACATAACGAACGAAAAAAATGCAAACCGACATGGAGGACTGATCATGAAACTGGGAAGACTGACATCGGCAGCCGCGCTCGGCCTCTGGGCAGGCATGGCGGCGGCGGCAGACGAGGTGGTGCTGCAACTCAAATGGGTCACGCAGGCGCAATTCGCGGGCTATTTCGTCGCGCTCGACAAGGGCTTCTACGAAGAGGAGGGGCTTGACGTCACGATCAAGCCCGGCGGTCCCGACATCGCGCCCACGCAGGTGATCGCAGGCGGCGGTGCCGACGTGATCGTGGAATGGATGCCCGCCGCCCTTGCGGCGCGCGAGAAGGGCCTGCCGCTCGTCAACATCGCGCAGCCGTTCAAGTCCTCGGGCATGATGCTCACCTGCCGCAAGGACAGCGGCGTGGCCACCACCGACGATTTCCGCGGCAAGACGCTCGGCGTGTGGTTCTTCGGCAACGAGTTTCCGTTCCTGAGCTGGATGAGCCAGCTTGGCATGTCCACCGAGGGCGGCCCGGACGGGGTGACGGTGCTCAAGCAGGGGTTCAACGTCGATCCGCTGATCCAGAACCAGGCGGCCTGCATCTCGACCATGACCTATAACGAATACTGGCAGGTGATCGACGCGGGCTTTGCGCCCGAGGATCTTGTGGTGTTCAAATACGAGGATCAGGGTGTGGCCACGCTCGAGGACGGGCTTTACGTGCTCGAGCAGAACCTCGCCGACCCGGCCTTTGCCGACAGGATGGTGCGCTTCGTGCGGGCCTCGATGAAGGGCTGGAAATGGGCCGAGGAAAACCCCGAGGAAGCGGCCATGATCGTGCTGGATTATGACGAAACCGGCGCCCAGACCGAACAGCACCAGATCCGCATGATGGAAGAGGTCGCCAAGCTCACCGCAGGCTCCGACGGCAGCCTCGATGAAGCCGACTACCAGCGCACGGTCGACACCCTGCTCGCCGGCGGGTCCGACCCGGTGATCACAAAAGAGCCGGAAGGCGC
>MDTD01092441.1_pt1 | contig 39271 bp, 37 predicted proteins | sample 811221 | NCBI WGS metagenome assembly MDTD01 (sample SAMN05326646, study PRJNA326480) | marine metagenome | isolation source: seawater | place: Pacific Ocean: South West | collected 2011
AGCTTAATTTAAATTAGTTAATTAATTTTTCTAACTTAACAATTACATTTTTAGGTGAATATTTATATTTAATAAGATTATAAGCATTATCTATTAAATTTTTATGTAATTTTTTCTCTTTTAAAATAGAGATAATCTTTTTGCTTAAAAGATCATTATCTTCATCAATCAAACAATTTTTATTATTCAGTTCTGGAATACCATATTTACTAGAGGAATTAGTAGCTACTAAAATTTTTTTTGACATAGAAAAAAGAATTTTACTTCTAACTCCAACTTTAAAATTCGAAGGATAATACAATAGATCTACTTTATCAATTAACCCTTTTTCATCAAAGTTTTTGATCTGAATATTTTTATTATTTATTATTTCCTTTATATCTGAAGGAATATTATTATGAAAAATATTCATTATTAAATATAAATTAATTCTTTTTAATAAATCTTTTTTTTTTAATTCTGGAATTAAAAATTTATTTAAAATCCTTATACCTTCAAAATCTTGAGTTATTGAATAACTTATCATGGCTATATTAAATATTTTATTTTTTTTTTTCGCAACCTTTTCGATTTTTAGGGGACATCTTAAAAAATTTATTTTTTTATTTATTCTATTTTGAATTTCTAATGAGTCTCCTTTTGATAAACTACAAATATAATCATAATTACTTGTAATTTTTGACAACCATTCCCAAAAATTTTTATAAATAAATCTTAAATATATTATTTTAAATATTTTTTTATAAAAATTTGTCAAATTAATTGAAAATTTTTCTCTTTGGATTTTTACAAAAGGTTGCGGATCCTCAATAATTGCAATCTTTTTACATAATATATTTTTCGATGAAGCTATTGCAATATTTCCCATTGCTAACAACCTATCGGTCTTCTTAAATTTAATTTTATTTTTTAAGAATAATTGATTCTTTAAAATTATATTTTTATTGAGATAGTCCCTGGGATAAAAATTTGTTATTTTTACAATTTCTTTATTAATTTTTTTAATTATATATTTTACTTTTAATTTTCTAAAATCATTTAATATTTTTTTTTGAACTCCTCCGAGGTTAAAACAAATTAATTCAATTTCATACTTCTTAGACAATTCTTTTACTAAATTATAGGCTACAAGTTCGCTACCACCTTGAAATCTACTTGGTATTGAATGATAGATAAAAAACAACTTTTTTTTCATTAACATTATAATTTAACTTATAGCCATTATCTTATCTCAATGAGAATATACACTGTGTCAATATTATTTGTTTGTTGAGCTAATAATTTATTACTATATAGCATAGTATGCATTTAAAAAAATATTAAATAACTTTAAAAAATGAATTTTAAAAAAATTACATTAATATTAATTTTGTTAACATTAATAATATTGATTTTAAAGATATTATTTAATTTTGAATTATCGCCTATTAAATTTATTAAGTCTAAAATGTCTTGGGAGACAAAAGAGTTGATTAACAGAAATATATTAGTTTACAAATATATAAATCGATTAGAAAAAGAGATAAATGAAAGAGATAAGATTATCGATAAAAAAAACAAAATTATTAGTGAACTTTCTAAAAATGAAATTTTTACATTTTATAAAGAAAAAGTACTTGGAACCAATGCAATTAAAGTAAAATACTTTAAAAATCCTAACTTTGTAAACTATGGACCGAGATCTTATTTCGCTAAAAATAATAAAGCTCTTTATCTAGTAAGTGGAACAACTAATACTTATTTTTCTCAACTTGAAAAATTTAATTCTGATTTTTTTATAGACAAAGAAATCGTATTTATAAAAATACCAAATAATCTGGATGAATTACTTGGTGAAGAATATATTTTAGATAACGAAACAATTACAAAAGGTGTCGAAATAATTGAAAATGAAATTTATGTTTCGCTCGTTAAAAAAAATCGAGATGAATGTCATACAAACTCAATATTTAAGGCTTCACTAAATAATAAATTTTTAGAGTTTAAATTATTTTTTGATACAAAAATGTGTATACCATATTTTGATAATTCTTCGGGTGGAAATATTTCAGTTTATAAGAATAATAGAATTTTAATGACTATAGGTGATTGGGTTTGGGTTAATGAAGATCTCTTCCCTAAGAATTCTCAATTAAATCCGCAAAATAAAAATGACTTTTTAGGAAAAATACTTTCTATAAATTTAAGCGACCCCAATGATGTCAAAATTTTTGCAATGGGAACGAGAAATTCACAAGGACTATTTTACGATCAAACTAACGACTTGGTGTTTTTTTCAGATCATGGACCTCAAGGAGGTGATGAAATTAACGTAATTAAATCTGAATATTCTTTACCAAATTATGGTTGGCCAATTGCTTCTTATGGTCATCATTATGGATACCCTGAAAACAAAATGGAAAAAGAATACGCTAGAGCGCCGCTTAAAAAATCTCATTCAAAATATGGATTTATTGAGCCCCTTAAATATTTTCCAGATGAATCTCCTGCACTTTCTCAAATAATAAAAGAAAATAAATTTGAAAATTATAATGATGATAAAATTGTTTTGTACCAAGCAACATTAGGTGATTTAAATTATGGCTCAAAAACGATTTTTAAATTTGTTTTAGATAGCAATCTTAAAATTATAGAAAATGAAAATTATCTCATTGATGAAAGAGTTAGAGATATGATTTTTCTTGATGAAATTAACAAAATAATTATATATCTAGAGACTTCAGGCTCAATTGCTTTATTAGAAAATAACTAAATGAATAATACTGAAAAAAGAACAATCAAAAAATATCTTCAGAAATATTCTAAAAATAAAAATAAGTTTATTTATCCATTACTTGAACAAACTTTGTCTTCAGATGATATTCTAGCTGGAATAAAAGTTATGTTTTCTGGTCAGATGACTATGTCCAATGTTACAGAGGAATTTGAGAGAAAATTTGCTAAATTTGTTGGTTCAAATTATGCTATAATGGTAAATTCTGGATCATCGGCAAATTTATTAGCAACTTTCGCATCTTGTAACCCGTCTAGAAAAAATAAATTTAAAAAAGGAGATGAAGCTTTGATCCCTGCTTTATGTTGGCCTACGTCTCTATGGCCGCTTGTCCAATCCGGCTTAAAACCTGTATTCATTGATCCTGAATATAAAACTTTAAATGTAAATGCAGATGATATAATCAAAAAAATCAATAATAAAACAAAGGTAATTTTCTTAGTTCACGTTTTAGGAAATGGTACTAATGTCCAAAAAATAAGAGTCTTTGCCAAAAGAAAAGGGATTATATTGATTGAAGATACATGTGAGTCTCTTGGGTCAAAACTTAATAACAAGTTTTTAGGTACGTTTGGAGATTTTGGTACATATTCTTTTTATTATTCTCACCAAATTTCATCTATAGAAGGCGGAATGGTTGTGTGTAATTCTTTTTCAGACTATCAACTTCTCCGAACCATGAGATCTCACGGTTGGTCAAGGAAAATAAAATTAGATAAAAATTTAAAAAAAAAATATCAAAAAATTGACTCAAGATTTTTATTTATAAACTCAGGTTTTAATATCAGACCAACAGATATAAATGCTGCCATCGGTTTAAGTCAGTTAAAAAAATTAAAAAAGTTTCAGAAAATTAGATTATCTAATAAAAATAAAATAATTAATAAGCTTAAAAAGTCAAATAAATGGGATAATCAATTTTCATTTTTTCATAGCTCAAAGTCGATAAATGCGAATTATTTTGGATTTCCAATTTTTTTGAACAAAAATTTAGACAAAAAACAAAAATTCATTAATTTTTTAGAAAAAAAAAAAATTGAAACTAGACCAATTATAACTGGGAATTTTGTTAATCAACCTGCAATTAAACTTTTTAAACTTAATAAAGAAAAGAAAAAATTTCTTAATGCTGATAGGATTGAAAAAAGAGGTTTTTTCATTGGTTTACATGCGAAACCTATAAGTAATAAAATATTAAATTATTTAACTGAAAATTTATTAAAATTTGATGAAATCAAATAATTTATGGAAAAATATATCGTTATAACAACAATTAATAAAACTACAGAAGCCGTAAAACTGTATGATAGAAAAAAAGATTGGAATTTAATTGTAATTGGTGACAAAAAAACTCCTAATATCAAACTTAGAAACGGAATATATCTTAGCTTAAAAGATCAAAGTAAATTGGGTTTTAAGTGTGAAAAAAAAATTCCAATAAATTGTTATCAAAGAATAAATATTGGTTATCTAGCAGCTCTTAAAAATGGTGCAAAGATGATTGCATCTATAGATGATGATAATATTCCATTAAAAAATTGGGGAAAAAATGTTTCGGTGAATAAAAAAATAAAATCTAAATTTATCACTTCATCTAATAAATTTGTAGATATCCTATATGCTCACAAAAATATAACAAATAAAAATATTTGGCACAGAGGATTTCCAATTGACCAACTTCATAATCGATATAAACAAAAAATTAAGTTAAAAAAAAATTGTATAATTGATGTTGAAGCAGGTCTGTGGAATACAGAACCAGATGTAGATGCTATTTGTAGAATAGCTAACGGACCCTTTAATCTTAAGTTTCAAAACAAAAAATTTATAATAGACAATAATTGCTTTTCACCTTTTGATACACAAAATATAATTTTTTCTAGAAGAATTCTTCCAAGTATGTGTGTTTTATTTGATATAGGAAGAATGTGTGATATTTGGGCGAGCTTTATAACTCAAAGAATTATGAGAGAACTAAATTCTTATCTTTTATTCACTGGGCCAACTGTTAATCATATTAGAAATGAGCACAACTTAACTCAGGATTTATTTGAAGAGGAACTAGGTCTTAAATATACTGACCAATTAATTAAAATATTAAACAATATTAATTTTAGAAAAAATGATGGCGTTTTAAAAATGTATAAAATTATTATAGATAAAATGAGTGAATTAAATTTTGTAAACTCTAGAATGAATATTTTTCAAAATTATTGGCTTGATGATATTTCAAAATATTATTAAATTTAGAAGACTATACTATTTCCTTAATTCCATTTTTGTTTAATTCAAAAATTTTATCACAATAATTAAGACTACTCTCATTATGTGAAATTGAAATTATAGTAATTTTTTCTTTAAGCTTTAATAGATCATTGTTAAAATTGTGCTCTGTTTCACTATCTAAAGAATTTGTGGCTTCATCTAATATTATAATTTCAGGTTTTTGATATAGGGCTCTTGCTATTGCTATTCTTTGCGCTTGCCCACCTGATAAGTTTTGACCATTATTAGAGATAACAAAACTTAATTTTTTATCCAAATTTTTAACAAATTTTTCCGCTGACGCTAATTCAAGGGCTTTCCAAACTTCATCTTCATCAATATCAGATACATTTTTACCAAATGCAACGTTATTTAGTATTGTATCATTTAGTAGAGATAAATTTTGGGAAACATAAGACATAGAATTCATGTATTGAAGTTTTATATTTTTAAAATCTAATTTTTCATCAATCAGAATTTTTCCTTCTGTTGGTTCAATTAAACCTGTAATTATTTTAATTAATGTAGATTTACCTATTCCACTTTCTCCTTTAATGCCTATAAAATCATATTTTTGTATTTCTAAATTAAGATCCTTTATTAAAAATTTATTAGAATTCTCAAATTTGAATGAAATTTTTTTTAATGTAATTTTTTTTTGGAAATTTAACTTTTTTTTATTTTCTTCAAATTCATGGTTATCTATTAAATAACTTTTTTTATTAGTATTTAGTTCTTCATTTAAATAATCTACAGCAAAAAGATAGTTTTTTTGCCTAATTTTTGAGACATTTAAATTCACAAGCGATGGAAGAGTCCTAAATGCAGCATAAAGATAAACACTTAAAATTGGAAGTATGGATATACTAATCAAGGAGTTTGATGAAATAATTACAACAAATAATAATGGAATAATCAAGAAAATTTCAAATAAAGGTCTAGCGATAGAACTTATAAACTTATTTTTAAGAATTAGATTTGACCAATTATTTACTGAGGCAAGATGCTTCGACATGAAAAAATTATTTTTGTTATGTAATTTTATTTCGTGTATCAAATTTAGTGTGTCTATTATATTTGTATATATTTTACCTGACAAAATATTTCCCTCTTTGCCCCAAAGTTTTGCTTTTTTAAAAAAGAAAAATTTGTAGATTTGAGTTGCTATAAAAATATATATTAATATTGAAAATGTTGCTTTGAAATCAAAAAATATTAGACTAATGGTTATTATAACAATATTTAAAATACAAACATAATAGTTTAAATATACGTCTAAATAATTTTTAAATTCTATTGGTATTTCTCTTAAATTTTTGAGTATAATAGATTGTTTTAAATCAGTAAAATATAAGTAATTTTTTGAAATTATATTTGCAAAAAGTCTCTCAGAAATCTCAATGTAGACTTTTTCTAGAGTTTCAGCTGTTTTGAACTTTATGACAATCAAAATAACATTTTTTATTAAGATCACTCCAATAAAAAAACAAAATATGTAAATAGATTTGTTATTTAAGTCTAAATTTAATAATATGAGCAATCCATCTATTATATTGTCGATTCTTGAACTTTCTTTATTTACAAGTATAGAAACTAAAGGGTAAATTGTAAGTAAAGTTAAAATATCCAACATTACATTCGCTAAATTTAAAAAAATTACTTGAGTATATTTTTTTTTAAGTTTCGGAGATATTAGTTTGATCGCTATTTTAATATACTTTTCAAAAAACATATATTGTTATTTTTATCTTCAGTTTTTAAAAAATTTCAAAATTGACTTGATCTCAAATCTATTTTGAAAAAGGAACATAAGTCTATCATAGAAGGAGAGATTTGAAAAAAGTCTATTAATTCTAAAAAAAATATATTGAGGATAATTTTTTAAAATTGAAATTTTTTGTGAAATGCTAAATTGACCAGGCTGTATAGATTTGTGGACATGATAAAAAAACCTAGGCAACCTTACACCTGCTCTCATATAAATATGCAGATAAATTAGATTAAGAATATTTTGAGTCTTAATTTTACTAAAAAATTTTGAAAGCTGTATGCTCAATATTTTATTATAGAGATCGTTATTTTTATAAAAATCATTTATATGCCACCCTCCTAACTTATCATAATAATCAATTCCTGAAGTTTGAGCAAATTGATGGTTAAGTCTTGTCATCATTAATTTTGAAGAGGCTTTAACATTTCCACTTAAAAGATTGTATGTTGCAAAAGTTATAGTCATCAATTTATGACTTACTGTATGTTCAATTTTTTTTATAGGATTTTCAATATTTTCACATAATTTTTTGACTACAGAAAATATTTTTACAAAATCTTTTTTTCTATAAACACCGTATGCAAAACCTTCTTGATAATTAAATTTTAAAAATCTTTGATCGTAACTTCTTCCAATTATGTTAAGAGGTTTTACGTTAGCAAATTTAAAATTTGATATTTCTGATCCAATTTTTGAAAAATTTATATTAGCTGTCGCCATATTTCCATTTAATGTAACAAAATTACTATTTTTATTTAAAAATTTAATGCCATTTTCAACAAATTCTCTCCCAGGTAAGTCATCGTCATAACTAAATAAACAATATCTTGTTGATACGTTTTTGGCCAAAGTGTGTATTATCTTAAGTTGATTTTTCGAAAATATATATTTTATTTTTTTTTTATATTTTTTTTTATAACTATTAATTATCTTTATGTTTTCTCTTTTAAATGAATTTTCACTCCCATCTATAAAAATTAAATTACAATTAAAATTCCTTTTTAGAAAATACTTAGCCATAAGATCAACAAATTTTGGTCTATTAAAAGTAATTATAAAAATAGTTATATTCATCTTAAATTTCCTGCTGATATTAAGCATTTATTTTCTATTAATATTTTTTGATAAAAATTTGATAATTTTTTGTATGAAATATTTTTAAAATTTAATTTTTCATTGTTTGATATAAATTTTATGAATTCATCTAAGCTTTCTAGTATTTGTCTCTTATTGTTATAAGTAATATCATAATTTTCTGCTTCAAAATATTTTAAAGATATTTTTTTTGACTCCTCAAAATTTCTTATCTTTTGATTTAGACAATCTTTTTCATACATCTTTAAATAATTTAAACAATCGACAAATTTTTTGTTTTTTTTATCAAAAATATTTTTATATAAAATAATCGAATTAGGGGTCTGATTAATTGGTGGCCAACAATCAATATATAAAAACTTACCATTATTAAATTTCATTACCTGATTTGCACCTCCAGAATTCATAATATGGAAATTGGCTAATGTTTGGATTGTCAGTTGATAATTGTTTTTTGATATTTTTTTCTTAAAATTTTTATAACAAAACAAATTCTTATGATTAATATTTACTTCATCAATATCACCTGTAATAAATATTTTATAGTTATATTCTTTTAATAATTTGTCGATAATAACTTTAAAATTTTCAATTTTTCCATCTCTTAAATAGTTTGTCCTATCATTGTTTTTAAAGTTTTGATTTCGTTTTCTGATACAAATATTAATTGAATTTTTAATTTCATTTACACTTAATCCAAAATTATTCTTAATATTATTTACCACGTTTTTATTTGGATAAAAAAATTTTTTATCTTTCTTAAAATAATTTTGGTCATTAAGCGATTTTAACGAATGGAAAAAAATTATTTTTTTTGAAATCTTTTCTTTTATGTATTTGGATAAAATTTTATTAAAATAAAAGTTATTATTTCTGCTATATACGAGATCAACTATATTGATAAATTTACCATTGAAAAGTTTGTTGCAAAATTGGTTTAATTTTTTTTCATATTTTATTGGGTATTGAGAAAAATCTTTTCTAAAAATTGAAAATATAGAATAGACTTTCTTTATTTTACATTTTTTAGTAAAATTTTGTATTTCAGTATTAATCTTTTGATAGTCTAAAATTACAATTTTTTTTTCATTTTTATTAATTAAATTTAAATAAAATATTGACTGTATCAACACTCCCCAACCAATATTAAATAAAGAATATCTTTTATTCTTTTTTGTATTAATAACTAATAAAAAATATTGTATCTTAATAAATAATTTATCTACAAATAGAATAATGTTATAAATAAAATTTTTAGTCACAAATAAAAAAATTATTTCTTTTCAACAATATATTTATAATTTACTACCAAGCAGTCTAACTTTGAATTTTTTAGAGTATATAAAGCTTGACTTATATTGTTTACCATTGGCTTACCATGAAGATTCAAGCTCGTATTTAAAAGGGCAGGTATTTTTGTTTTTTTATAAAACATATCTATCAATTTATAGTATTTTTTATTAAAATTTTTTTCTAAAATTTGTGGACGAACTGTTTCGTCATATGGGTGTGTTCCACTTGAAATAAATTTTAAATTTTTCTTTATTGTATCAAAGCCCAAAGTCATATGAGGAGAGTCTAGAGATTTTTTATTAAAGATAAATTTTTTATGGTATTTTTTTAATATGCTGATTGCAAATGGCATCCAAAAATCTCTATTTTTAACTGCCTCATTTATATTTTTAACAGTATCTTTTAAATCTGGCCTGGCTAAAATACTTCTATTTCCTAAAGCTCTCGCACCAAACTCAGCCTGTCCATTATATAATCCAACAGTCTTACCCTTTTCTAAATTTTTGATAATTGGTTTTACATTTCTAATTTTTTTTATTTTAAATTTTTTAGATATTTTTTTAAAATCAATTTTTTTATCCTCATACCCAAGATATAGATCTTTCAATGGATAAGATTTTTTATTTCTATTTAGATAGTAACAAGCGCCTATGCTTAAAGACTCATCACCTGCAGAACCAGAAATAAACATTTTTTTAATTTCATCTATCTCAGATATTTTTTTATTCAATTTAACATTCATATATAGACCACCACTGCCAACAAAATTTCTATGCTTAGTTTTTTTCATGATCTTTTTGATATAAGTAGATACTAATTTTTCTGTATACTTTTGGATACCTCCAGATATCGCATCAAATCTATAGTTAGTCATTTTTTTTTCAAAAAATTCAAATAAAGATAAATTATTTCTATTTAATTTTTTTTCTAAAATATCGAAATTTTTAATTTCACATAAATTTTTAAATTCATCAAAAACCTCATTCGTATATTGACTTTTTGAATAAGGTGCTAAACCCATAATTTTATACTCATGTTCCATTGGCTTTAAAGAAAGCAAAACACATACAATTTTCCAATATTTTCCAAGAGGGCACGAATTATTTCTTGAGAGTAATTTAAATTTTTTATTTCTTACTGACCATGTGGTTTGCTTATAACCATCTCCACCACCATCAATCGTTGAAACTAAACAATCCTTGCCATTAAGATTTGACGAAAAATATCCATAATAAGCGTGACAAGTATGATGATCGATAAATTTTATATTATCTTTGCTAAGACCAATGTGTGAGCTAAATTTTTTTAATCTTTCTTGTCTAAAAAAATTTACCTCTAAGTGAGGTTTATTTAAAATATTGTCATTCAAAAAACTAAAATCATAATATTCAAATTTATTTTTGTATTTATTCTTTATTTTTTTCAAATATTTAATAGTATTTTTATCTCTTTTTTTATTTTTAATAAATTTGGCATCAGCTCCGTTTTTTGTAACAAAATAATTAAAATTAATTTTCGTCTTCCACCATTTTTTAAAATCGCTTGGTTTAAAATTATTATACATCTTAATTTTATCACCGTAAGGATTTTTAAATGTACTGGCTATTCCACCAAAATCTAATTTTAAATTTTTTTTTCTTAGAAAATTTAAACAATATTCTACGCTTTGATACGGGTATCCAGTGTAATTTTTAATCTCATTAAATCGCTCCTCTTGAAGGGCAAAAATAATTTTACCTTTTACCATTAAAGATGCAGATGCATTATGTCCATCTTGTATGCAAAGAATATTCATTAAGATAATTTTATATATTTAATTTTTTTTTTTACGATAAAATAAAGATAAGTTATGAGATAAATTCTTACAAAATACAAAATTAATAATTCAATTTGTAAATATGGATAAATTAAAATTTTTGAAATAAAATACATAAGTCTTAGAAAAAAATTATGTCTATGAAAATAAAATAATTTTCTAATATAGTTTAACTTAATTAAGTAAATAATTTTATAACTCCATTTATGTCTATACATTGCATTAAAATAATAATTTTTGATATTTTTTTTTCCGAAAGCTTCTTTGAAAGATTTTTTAATATACAAGAATAAATTTTTTATACTAAATCTTGAAAAAAATAATTTAATTCCAAATTTCGTTGGCAAAAAAATTAAAAAGAAAAATTTTATATGATCAAAAAAACTATTATTAAATGATGAATATGTTTTAAAATCAAATTTTTTCATAAAAGGAAACATACAGCATTCTAAGATAAATATTTCATGATTTGAAAAAAGTTTAAGTTCTTCTTGGTAACTGTAACTATCTTTAACAAAAATTGATTTATTCTTTTTTTTAAACCCTTTATATACTTTGTCACCCCACCAAATTTTGTTATTAAAAGTTGGTATTTTAAATTTTTTATAATTAAATTTAATTTTCAAAAAATTACAAACCTCTTTTAAAGTTTGTTCATTCTTAATCTTAAGATTTTCAAAAGTAAAAAATTTACATTTATTTTTAAACCTATAATTTAAATTTTTGAAGTTTATAAATAAATCCCTTAGCCTGTTTAGATATCTATAATTTTTAATATATTCACAATCTGTAAAATCGTATCTATCTTGTTCCACTTTTTCATCGGCATACCCCCTTCTCCAAAAATTTATTATTGGACTTCGTGTTAAAGCAATTATTTTGGACTTTGGATAATTATCAAGTATGAAAGAATTAAAAAATTCAATATCATGAGGATGAAAAACAATATTTTTTCCCTTATTCTTTTGAGTTTTTTGGTACGCAAAGTGAATAGCGTCGTAAAGATTTTTAGGTTCAAGACTTCTATATCTCAAATATCTGAGAAAATTTTTTGCAAACTTTTTTTCTGGAATTTTAATGTACCCATTTTTATTTTTACCTAAATTGTTTAACCCATTAAATCCTTTTAAATATCTAGTATCTAAGACCGATTTATGATGTTTAATTATTAACTTTAATATCTTTTTAGAGGTAAGAAATTTATTTTGATTAATCCACTCTTTATATAACGATGGAAAATATTTAAGCGGGTATGCTGGTATGGTAAAAATTTCATCTGAATTACTTAATTGAGCTTGTAACAATTTAGAACCAGCACCTAAAAAAACTAAAATAGAAGAATATTTTTTTTTATCTTTTTTCACTATTTAAAATTTCAATCATCTTTTGTAAAACTTTTTAATTTCATCACAAATATTTTCGATCTCTAATTTTGATAGAAATTGATTTATAGGTAAAGTTAGTATCTTTTTAACTAAACGAGAAGCAACTGGGAATTTTTTTTTATTTATTATATTAAATTTTTCCTTATAAGCATTTTGATCAAATATTAATTTTGGATAATGTATTGCTGTAGAAATTTTTTTTTTTTGAAGAAATTTCTTCAATTCATCTCGTCTATTGACGGTAATTATATATGTATGAAAAGTTTGAAAAACATTCTTTTGTAAATTTGGTAAAATTATGTTTTTCATATTTTTTAGGTTTTTATAATATATTTCTGCATTTTTGCGTCTCTTAGAAATAATCTTACCTAATTTTTTTAATCTTAAATTTAATACACCTGCCTGAAAGTTATCCATTCTTGACACATACCCAAATTTTAAAACTTGATCTCTTTTTTCAATTCCATGATTTCTTAATAATCTTGCTTTCTTTGCAATTTTATCGTTGTTTGTAACAAGGTATCCTGCATCACCAATCGCATTCAAATTTTTCAAAGGATGAGCTGAAAAACATCCTACTTCACCAAAAGTTCCTACAAATTTTTTTTTAAATTTGGTTCCTATGGCCTGCGCCGCATCCTCCAATACCGGTATTTTATATTTTTTTGATATTAAGATTATTTTTTCCATATCACATGAGTTTCCCGATAAATGAACGGGCATTATAACTTTTGTTTTTTTTGTAATTTTTTTCAATATTTCTTTTGGGTCTATAGATAGGTCCGTTTTAATATCTGCAAATACTGGTTTTGCTCCAAGATGTACTATTGCTGCAGTAGATGCAATAAACGAATTTGGGGGCGTAATTATTTCATCACCTTTTCTTACACCTAACAAGAATAAACCTAATACTAATGCATCAGTTCCACTATTTAAAGCTATACAATTTTTAATCTTTAAATATTTACAAATGTTTTTTTCAAATTTTTTCACTTCATTTCCAAGAACAAATTGTCCATTAGCAAATAAAGAATTTAATATCTGATTGATATCTTTTTTTTCAGATTTAGATTGTTTTATAATATTAATATAAGGAATTTTTTTTTTCATGAATATAGATTTTTAATTTTTTAAAAATTTCCTAAATAGAGCTACTCTTGAAATTTTCAAATTGATATTTTTGATTTAATTATTGACCTTACTAATTATCTCTTTCATCCAAGGTCCCATGTCTTTATAATGTGCTGTGGTAATTATATTGTCATCGATGACTGCTGGTTTATCAGTGTAGATACCTCCAGCGTTAATTATATCATCTTTCATACTATAATAACCTGCAATTTCTCTTCCCTTTACAACCTTAGCTGAAATTAATAACTGAGCTCCACTACAAATGCAGCCAATAATTTTTTTTTGTTTGTTAAAATTACTTATAAAATTAATTATTTTTTCCTCCTGTCTTACTTTTTCCATCGCTTTTACACCCCCAGGTAAAATTAAAACTTTGTAATCGCTAACTTTTACCTCATCAATAGTTTTTACAATTTGATCTTTATTTGGAGGTATTGATGTTCCGAGTATACCTTTCACTGGTTTCCCCTCAAGTAAACATACATCTACCTCAAATTCTTCCTCTAAAAGTCGATAATATGGAAATATAAATTCGTGATCTTGAGCAAGATTACCAGAAATTATAAGAGCTTTTTTCATAATTTCTATAACATATTTTCTTTAATTTCATCTGACAATAAAAAAGGATACATGTCCTCAAATTTTGTTGGAACAGATTTACCATTTGGAAGCCTTTTGTTTATTGCTTTAGGCATCTGCTCTTGATTATGATCAAGCATCAACTCGCAAATTTGTGGACTATTATTGGATATAATTTTTTTGATTTTTGATTTAAGATTTTTATTATTAATAATTTTTGAGTATTTAATTTTATGGGAATTTGCTATCTTTTTATAATTTGGAAATGAAAGCCCTGTTTCAGAATTAGAACCCATTATTCTACTGTTAAAACCCAATTGCTGAGTTTGTTTAATTGTTAAATATCCCCCATTGTTATATATAAAAGTTTTTATAGGTAATTTATTATGCATTATTGTAGCAAATTCTTGAATATTCATTTGCAACCCACCTTCACCAGTTAAACAGATTATTCTTTTTTTTTTTGAGGCATAATAAGCTCCTATCGCTGCCGGCAAACCCCATCCCATTGGAGCATGGCCTGAATTAGTAAATAACCTTTGACCTTTTTTAATCTTAAATGCTTGATGAGTGCCAACAAAGGACAATCCCATATCAGTTACAATAATATCATCTTTGTTCAAAACATCTGAGAGGACATCAATAAAATCATAAGAGTTAATTTTTTTTTGTTTTCTATATTCTTCAAGAACTATTGGATACTTTTTACGAATATCTTTACAATATACGTGCCATTCCTTAGAAATTTGATTTTTATTTGGCATATTTTTAAGCAAGGTTTTTAAAAAATATTTTGCATCACAACATATCTTTTTATAAGGATTAATATGACTTTTGTTTATCTCATTTTTATCAATATCAATTATAATTTTTTTAGCTTTTCGTGCGAAATCTTTGGAATTATATCCAGTCACCATATAAGGCAATCTAGTTCCTATTGAAATATATAGATCACAATTCTGAATTATAAAATTTGTACCTCTTTCTGCAAAAGCCCCCGGTCTGCCTACATAACATGGATGACTTGACTCAATAAGATCTGAGGCATTCCAGGTCAAGGCAAATGGAATCTTGAACTTTTCAATTAATTTTCTTAAATATGAAGAGGCGTTTGAAATTTTTACTCCATGACCTAAATGTAATATTGGTTTTTTACTAGTAGATAACATTTTAGCAACTTGTTTAATATCTTTATCTATTTTAGGAAATTCTTTATCTCTTTTTTTAATTTTATATCCGATAATTTTTTTTGGATTAATAACAGCATTTTGAATATTTGCTGGTATATCAATCCAAACAGGTCCGGGCCTACCATCTGTTGAAAGATGATAGGCTTTTTCCAAGTGATATTTTATACTTTCTGGATTTTTTATAATTACTGAGTATTTTGTGGAAGATTTAACCATACTAACAATATCAAATTCTTGAACTCCTAATTGTCTAAGGCCAGAATTTTTAATTGTTTGATTTAAATAAACTTGTCCAGATATAAAAATTGATGGTACAGAGTCAATCCAACAACATGCAACACCGGTTGTGCAGTTTGTACCTCCAGGTCCAGTTGTTATTATTGCGGCTCCAGGCTTATTTTTGACTCTAGAATAACTTTCGGTTGCAAAAGAAACTGCCTGCTCATGATGACATGATACATATTTTATTTTTTTTGATTTATATAAAGCATCACACAAAAAGATTGATCCTCCTCCACTTACAGTAAAAACATTTTTGATACCCTTATCCTCAAGGAATTTAATTACAAAATCTGCTACTCTCATTTTATACAATTACTTTACACCCAAAGATTTTGCAGAAGAGAAATAATAGTCTCCTCTAAAATTAATTTTCTTAAAAAGAGTTTTCCACTCTTTTTGTAGTAAAATACTTGTTCCGATTAATGTCCATTTGTAAAATTTATTTCTCTCGCTATCGTTCTCTCCCGATGCTAAAACTACATAACTATTCTTTGATACTCTCTCAATCTCTTTTAATGATTTAATTACATCTCCAAGGTTATGCATATAAAGTGAGTTAAAAGCGATAACTAAATCAAAATATTTATTTTTGAATGGTATTTTATAATATTCAGATAGAATTAATTTACTTTTACATTTAATTGATTTTTTCAGAGCATACGGATGATTTTCAATACCGTATGATTTTATACCTGGTAACAGAATATTTAAATCTTTAAGAAGAAAACCCTTTTTACAACCCAAATCCAAAACTTTTGATTTACTTGTTAATTTATATCTTTTTATAAGTTGAGGTAATAATTTAAGCCATCTACCATCATATTTGAAACCACCATAACCATCTAATCTATTTCCATCATAATATTTTTTATCAAGCTGCCAGGCATTTATTTTGTTTAAAACAGTCCTCTCCTTAGCAACTTTAGCTCGTACTTTTACAGGTTTTTTAAAATACCCTATATCTATATGTTTTCCCATATTTTACCCCCACTCACTTTCATCACAAAGTTTAATAATAATTCTTCCTGCTTTACCAGTTCTGAACAAAGAAATTGCTTTATTTATATCCTTCAACTCAAATTCATGTGTTATAAAGTTTTTTAAGTTAATTTTATTATTTTCCAAAAGTTTAATATATCTTGGAATATCATGTTCTGGAAATGATGCTCCACCATGAGAAGCTTTAAGTACTTTTTTGAAAGCTAAAGGTAGTGAATTTATCTTTATTTTATCATCTGGAACTCCCACAAAAATTGTTTTTCCATCATGAGGCGTCAAGTCATAGGCTTTTTCCATTAATTTTGAATTTCCAGTTGTTTCAAAAATAACTTCTGGACCTTTTTTTCCAAGAATTTTGTCTATTTTATTTTTTAAATTTTCTAGCTTTCCATTGATAGTATGAGTAAGACCAAATTTCTTTCCCATATTTAATTTACTTTTATGAATATCTATACCTATAATTGGATAAGCAGAAACTAAAGAGGAAGCATATGAAATACTTAGACCCATGCCACCGACTCCAAAAATCAAAACAGATTGCCCAATTTTAACATTTGCGTCATTGTTAACAGCGCCAAAACCAGAGGTAACAGCGCATCCAAATAAAGCTGCTATTCGTAAATTAAAACTTTTTGGAATAACAGTTAGTCGATTTTCTGAAATTACTGCTTTTTCGTTAAATGTTGTCACCCATCCTGCATTAACTTTTCTTCCTCTCCAATTATAAATTGCTGTAGGTGCTTGAATACCAGAACTTGGTCTCCAATGAAGTACCACATGATCACCTTTTTTAACTGTAGTTACGCCATTACCTACTTTTTCTACGATACCAGAGCCTTCGTGGCCTAGTAAATGAGGTAAAAATTTATCAGGGCCTTTCACAGCATCTATCTCATTAATTTGTGCCCCACAAATTCCACTATAGCAAACTTTAACTAGCACTTGGCCAAAATCTAATTTTTTTGGTAAATCTATATCTGTCACTACAAGAGGTTTTTTGCTTTTAACTAATATAGCTGATTTCATTTTATTTTTTTATAAAATTCTCTCACACATTTAATAATGTATTTCATCTCACTTATTTTTAAATGCTGATCACATGGAAAAGTAATTATTTTTTTTGTATGTTCATCTGTTACTGGAAAATCTCCTTTTTTATGTTTAAGATGTTTAAGACTTTCTTGTAAGTACATAGGTTTGGGATAATGAACTTTAGCTTCAATACCTTTTTTTAAACAATAATCTAGTAGTTTATCTCTTTTTTCAGCAAATATTATATAAAGATGATATACAATTTTCGAATTTTTTGATCTAGGAGGTATTGTAATTTGAGATATTTTTGAAAATTCATTATCAAAATATTTTGCATTTTTAATTCTTTTTTGAGCTATTTGTTTTGCTTTAGGTAGCAGCCAATTACCAACAACTGCTTGAAAAGTATCTAAACGAGAATTATATCCACATATTTTCACAGTATCTCTATCAATTAAACCATGATTTCTTAAGAGTTTAAGTTTATGAAAATATTCAAAATTGTTTGTTGTTATTATTCCACCATCAGACCAAACATTAATATTTTTTAATGGATGTAATGAAAAAGCTCCAAAAGCCCCCCAAGTTCCGGCATTTTTATTATCAATATTTGCTAAGATTGATTGACAAGCATCTTCAACGATTGGCAAATTATATTTCTTAGAAATTTTCACTAATTTTTTCATTTGTACCATATAGCCAGTAAAATGGACTGGAACAATTGCCTTAGTTTTACTTGTAATTTTTTTTTCAATTAATTTTGTATTCATACAAAAAGTATCATCACAATCTACAAAAACTGGTTTTGCTCCAATTTCAGTTATAGCACCTACAGTTGCAACAAAAGTATTTGCGGCTGTTATAACTTCATCACCTGGCTTTACATTGAGAACTTTAAGCGAGAGTTTTATTGCATCAGTGCCAGAATTTACACCAACAGCATATTTTGTACCAATTAATCGAGCAAAGTTTTTTTCAAACTTTTCGAGTTCCTTTCCTAAAGTAAAATCACCACTAGCTACAAACTTTTTTAACTTTATCCATAGGTCACTACTGTTTGCAAATTGTTGCTTTAAATAAGAATATCTAACTTTCATTTTCTTCTTGAAACTCTCAAAATTGTTAATGGTTTTTTTATCATAAATTTATCTGAAAGAATTCTCAATGTACTTGTCTTAATTATTTCACCATAAGAGATTACATTTTGACCATTTTTATCCACTAAACTTCCTCTTAATATAGCTGAGGTGCTTTTATCATCTTTTTTTTTAAAACTCTTAAAATTTTTTTTAATTTCAATTGAAATCTCTACGTTGTTAAATTTATATAAATTTTGCTGACCCGGCTTTGGATTTTTAAATTTTAAAAATTTTGGATCTAAAATTTTTGTAAATTGCTTACCTTCATAATCTTTTTTTTGTCTACCGTAACTGTCCTTAAATCTAACCAAGTCTCTTTTTTTATAAGGGGTTTCAAATTCAAGAGCATAAAGACCATTTTTAGAAACTGATTTTAAAGAGTGAAATAAGCCTGGTCTGAAAACTAATCTTGATAATGAATTAAAGTATTTTTTATTCTCCTCATATATACCTATTTGTACCTGCGCTTTACCAGATAGAATTATAAAACCAGTTTTTTTTTTTGGATGGCAATGTAAAGAAGTTTTGTGTCCATAATTTATTTTAACTAATGTTATAGCAAGTTTATCAGAATTTTTATATATAACATATTCATAACCCCAAGGTTTGTGGACTAGTTTATTAGAATAAAAATCTTCTTTACTTAGCATGTATTAAACCATCTTTAATGTTTGCATTCTCTTAATATTAAAATATTTTTCATCAGAAAAAGAGTTAGGTAAAAGATTTTTTTCAAAAGCTAATTTCAAATCATTTACAGCATCTTTAATAGTAAGGCTGGTTTCAAAACCTAATATATCTTTTATTTTTTGTGAACTGACGTGATAAGATCTGTTATCATCGGACTTAGTGTTGATTATTTTAATATCATCACCAATAACACTTACAACATCTTGCGCGAGTTCATTTACAGATTGATTTTTATATCCTACATTAAAAATTTCACCGTTAATTTTATTGCTTGGTGCATTAATGATTGTTACATATGATCTTACCATATCATCTATATGAACATTAGGCCTTAGCTGTGCTCCACCAAAAACTTTTATTTCTCTTTTATTGTATGCATAATTAGTTAAAATATTTACAACTAAATCTAACCGTTGCCTTTTTGCGTATCCACATACTGTTGATGGTCTAATTGTTGTTGTAATAAAGTTTTCTGATTTGTAATTATTCAATATTTTTTCACAATCTCCTTTAAATTTAGAATAATCTGTAAGAGGTTCTAGTTTCATATCCTCAGTAACATTTTGTACTTTTTTAATTCCATAAACAGAAGAAGATGAGGCATAGATAAATCTTTTCACTTCACTTTCTTTACATATTTTTACTAGGGGTTCAAACGCATCAAGATTTATTGATTTGCCTAATTTTGGATTTAACTCAAAACTTGGATCATTAGATATACAAGCTAAGTGAATTACAATATCATGTCCTGGTATTATTTTTTTTAATAATTCAGAATTTCTTATATCTCCAGTTATTTTCGTCAATTGAGAGTGAGTTTCGAGAACATCAGAACCGTAAATCATTAAATCAATTACCGTAATGCCATGACCTAGGTCTATCAGTTTCGGAACCAATTTTGATCCCACATAGCCAGCACCACCTGTAATTAAAATCTTCATTATAAAATGTTAAAAATTTTAATATTTTTAATCTTCATCTAAATCTTTAAGTCTATATGGAGTTAAAAAATGATTACCTAGAATTCTCTCAATTTTTGTAATTTCAGAATATGAGTAAATTTTAAAACTTCTATTATCTTGATAAGAAGCATCTTTATTTTTAAAATTTTTTAAAAGAATTGGTAAAGATAATCTTGGGTATAAGGTTGGTAAAGATCTATGAATTAGAAGCGTACTAAAAATTATAACATCACCGTATTCTAGATTTAATTTTTTTGTAAAAAATTTTTTTGGAAGAAGTGTCGGTTTTCTGTTTATGTGGGGTACATGGCCCCATTTATGAGATTCTTTAATTAATTCCATTTGTCCATTTTTTGAGTCTTTGTGTATAAGTGGTGTCCATATTTGAATTGTTGATGGATTTGCACCTGACCAAATTTCTTGGTGCCAATCTTTAAATAAATAGTTTTTTTTTGGGCTCGCCTTATTAGGTATATTAAGAGTTATTCCTGTATCTGTACAAAAAGCTAAGTCTTTTCCCATAAGATCAACTGTTGCTTTATAAAATTTCTTTTCAAGAAACATTTGTTCCAAAAATCCCTTATAATGAAGTGTCTCAAAGATTGGTTTTGTAAAGTCGTACTCATTCATTTTTAAGTTTTTTACTATGGAGCAAAATTTTTTATATCTCTCATTTTCTTTTTTATTTTTAATTCCTAAAACTTTATAAATTTCAGATTGGATATCTTTTATTAATTTTTTACTTATTGCGTTACGAATAATTGTAAAACCTGTTTCTGAAAAATTATTAATCATAAATTCTGTTATTTTATACAAATTGCGAAAACATAATGACACATCTTATCATAGCCGGTATGTAAAACTTCATCATTCATTCCAAAAGTAAATACATTTTTAAAAAATACACTTAAATAATTTTGTAAACGATCTTTATCAAAACAATTTACATGAAATTTTTTTGAATATTTACTTGCATATTTTTGCGAACTCTGACTAGGACAACCAATAATTAATATACCTCGATTTTTAATACTATTTTTGATATTGCTTATAAACTTGGTACATTGGGACTTTTTGATGTGCTCGATTACATCTAATGCATATATTGCGTCATATTTTTTTTCAAGTTTATGTTTTGTAAAATCATGGATGAAATAGTAATTCTTGTTGAATTGCGAAGCTTTAAACTGATCCTTAGAGGATGATGTAACATCACACAAATCCAATTTTTTCACTTCTGTGTCAACTACCCTGGATTTAAAGCCATCTCCTGCTCCAATTTCTAAAACTTTTCTTTTTCCTGATAACATTTTAGATACAAATTTATATCTTGATAAACTAAAAATTAAGTGTTTAGGATCATTTGTCCAATCATAGGATGAATATGAACCAAGCGTAACTTTTTTTTTATCTAAAAAAATCATTTTTTTAAAATGATCATCATGCAACTTATTTCTTCTTTTCTTTTTTATAGTCATAATTAATAATAACTTAAAATATAATTTATTTTAACTTTTATAATTTATTTTTTGGATTTATCATTTTATATAAATTTAACCAATTAGTTTTATCACTTTCAAGAACCTTTGATTTAGAAAACATTTTTGCTTCTGAAATTGCACTTAATATAAAATTTTTTCCCTTTCCACTAATACCCTCCAAAGCAAAATGAAATTCAACATTTTTCATTGTTTTAATTAAATCATTAATTCTTTTTTTTTCTTTTGGCAATTGATGTATTGAACAAAGAATTACTTTATTAAATTTATTTTCTTTATGAAGCCACTGAACAGTCGCAAGGGCATTAGACATCATTGGTTCCGGGATTACAAATTCTATAATCAGATTATTTCTTTGAGCGTAATTATTCATTATCATATTTTGCCCATTACTTGGAATTTTAAAAGGACCAATATTAATATCCGTGGTAACGCTTGCAGTTGACATTATCAATTATGGGATTTTATAATATTTAAGATAGTCAGTATTTTTTTGTAATAATGGCTTTTTTATACTTTGAAATCTTACGTTACATGCAATCCTTGCTAAGCTAGATTTAAAATTTACATTCCCATGTAAAATAAAAGGATTAAAAACTATGCCTTGACCAAACTTAAGTTTTGCTGGTTTTTGATTTTGCATTAAATTTAAGATTCTAGGGCCATTCACAAGTCCCTCATTTTGTTCAATCCTCATCATCCTTAAAGATTCTTTTTGGTCAATATAATAAACTCCACCACTATCATCTAAGTCATGTAATGGAGTCCATATTACAAAAGTAAATGGAGAAATCCCTGACATTAACTCATAATGCGTCCATTGTTTTTGTTGTCCTTTACCTGGAACATTTATAATAGTGTGTGCTCTTCTTTGAATGAAAAGTTCTTTTCCACATAAACTTTTTACTAGAGATGGACAAGAATTTATAATCATTTCAGACAAGTTATTAAAAGAAAGTAAATTTATCATTGATTTATTTATTTCTGATTTTGGCATTTTTGCTAGTTTTTTTCTCACATTATAAATATCTGCATTACCATTATTAGTTATATTTATTTTTTTTACAAAACTATCTCTTAAAATTTCCAATTCTTTCATATTTTCAATTGAAAATATACTATAACCTTTGCCTTTGATAAGTTCGTCTTTTAATTTCATTTTTAACTATTCAATTTAATATTTTTTTTACAAACAAGGATTTGGATCTGATTTATGTATTTCATCAATTTCTTCAAACATTTCCTTTGTAAAATTAATATTTATAGAATCTATATTTTCTTTCAAATGATTTATTGAAGTAACTCCGATTATACTGCTAGTTACAAATGGTCTATTCAAAACGAAAGCATTAGCAAACTTACTTGGCGAAATTTCAAACTTTTTTGCTAATTTTATATATTTATCAATAGCTACTTCTCCTCGTTCTGTATAATGTCTTGAAAATCTTTTTGGCCATAGACTGTATCTGGAGTTTTGTGGTTTATTCCCATTGACATATTTGCCAGTTAACCTTCCTCCAGCTAAAGGAGAGTATGCTAATAACCCGCATTTTTCTCTAATAGAAACCTCAGAATTTGCGATATCAAATACTCTATTAACTAAATTGTAACCATTTTGAACTGACATGACTCTGGGTAAATTTTCATCTTCTGATAATTTTAGAAAATTTAAGATGCCCCAAGGTGTCTCATTTGATAATCCGATGTGTCTTACTTTTCCGATTTTTACTAAATTATTTAAATTTTCCAATACCTCCTTAATAGGAGTCCAATTATTATCATTTGGGTCATATTTAAAATCTAGTTCACCAAAAATTGCAACATTTCGCTCCGGCCAATGCAACTGATATAAATCTATATAATCTGTCTGTAATCTCTTTAATGTATCATCTATTGCTAAATTTATATTTTTTTTACTAAATGAGAGATTCTTTCCTCCTCCTCTTATCCAAGTAAGTTCGGTTGCTCCGATACCTTTAGGATGGCCAGATGCGATTTTAGATGCAACAATGATTTTATGTCTATTTTTTTTATTTTTCATCCATTTACCTATTATTCTTTCGGTATCTCCTTGTGTCTCTTTTTTTGGGTATACTGGGTACATTTCAGCTGTATCAATAAAATTTATACCTCTCTCATTAGCGAGATTCAAAAGATCAAAAGATAGTGTTTCTGAGACTTGTTCACCGAAAGTCATTGTCCCAAGACAAATTTTACTTACTTTTAAGTTTGAAGTTCCTAAATAATCATATTTCATAGAAATTTTTTACCATCGACCATGCACATCTGACTTTATATAGCTTTCATACACCTCTTTTATTTTTGGAAATATTTTAGAAATTTCATCTAATTCAGAGGCTCTACAATTTTTTTTAACATGATTTTTATTAGTTGCTCCTGGTATGACTACAGTAACAGCATCATGAGATAGGATCCATTTTAAGGCTAAGTCTGCTAAAGAGAAATTTCTTGGTAAAATATCTTTTAATTCTCTAACAGCTTTAAGACCTTTTTCTAAGTTTACGCCAGAAAAAGTATCACCTATGTCAAATGCTTCTCCATTAATGTTATAATTTCTATGATCATTTTCTGGAAATTTAGTATGCTTATCAATTTCACCAGTTAATAAACCACTGGCTAAAGGGCCACGAGCAATTATAGCAATATTCCTTTTTTTAGCTTGCTCAAAAAAGTAATCTATCGGCTTTTGCCTAAAAATATTAAATACTAACTGAATGCTTTTTACATTTGGATTTTTTATTGCCTCTAATGCGTCTTCAATAGTATGGACACTAACACCATAATGCAAGATTTTTCCTTTTTTTATAAAATGATCCATGCTTTCGAAAGTTTCTTTTTTCCTCAAAGTCTCTAGAGGGGGACAATGTAATTGAACCAAATCAATACATTCAACATTAAGATTCTTGAGTGATCTATCAATAAATTCTTCCATAGGATGATGTTTGTATCCCTTAGGATATTTTGTTCCTCTAATTCTTCTCCCAAGTTTTGTGGTAACGTATATTTTTTCTGATGTACCTCTAATAATTTCAGATAAAAACCTTTCACTTCTTCCATCTCCATAAGTGTCAGAGGTATCAAAAAAATTTATACCATTATCTAAAGAATTTTTAAGAATGTCTCTTGCATCTTCATCAGATACATCTCCCCAACACCATCCGATTTGCCAGCAACCGAGACCAATTTCAGAAACATTCCAGCCTAAGTCTGAAAATTTTCTATAATTCATTTTAATTCTAACTGTATTTAGATACTTTCTTGAACTGCAGCTTGAGCTTGTTTTGCCTTTTTAACAGTGTCCAGTCTCTCTTTATAAGATTTATTTGGAGGATCATATTTGTCAAAAACGTTCATGATGTTTTGCGTAAAATCTTTACCAATTTCAGTTAAAAAAATTCCCTCTTCAGTAAATTCCACAAGACCATCACTATGCATATCTTTCATAAATTCGATTTCTTTTTTAAAATAATCTTTACAATTTATACCAAACTGATCTTCAAAATTTTTATAATCAATTTTAAAATAACTTCTTATTTGTTGAGTAGCATGTTGTCGAATTTTATCGTCTTCATTTAACTTTGTTCCTCTAAAAGATGGTAATAAGTTTTGATCTAAAGCCTTCTTATAAGAGGGAATATCATAAAAATTTTGGACATAATAATCATTACCTAAATTACTCATGGACGAGCTGCCAACTGCTATAAAATTTACTCTTCCACCAGTTTGGTGCCCTGATGCACCATAGTGGGCATTACCTTCCTCAAAAGCTTTGGTCATTGGACTATCGGGTAAAGAGTAACACTCAAAACCAGTTCTTATATATCCTCCATCTTTTAACTTTTTATGTATCACCTGTAGCAATTCTTTTCTTTCAAAGAAATCGGGTAAAGGACCCTCTGCTAACATTTGCACTTGGTATTTAGCTACCCAAGGTTTATATGCCATTAATGATAATTGGACCAATGTTGGCCTCAGCTTGATTACTTCATCGCAGGTTTTTGACATCGACTCTAAAGTTTGTCCTGGTTGCCCAATTAGAAGATCAAATGCAATTTCTTTGTACATTTCTCTTACTTTTGGAGTAAGTATATCCTCAAATAATTTAGCAGGTTGAATTCTATTTACTCTTCTTTGTACTTCTGGATCTAAATCCTGCATACCAAAAGATATTCTGTTTGTCCCACAAATTTCATGATTATATATTAATCTATCTTCATCTACTCTTCTTGGATCACTTTCTACAGTAAAAAACTCTACGTTTGACCAATCGAACAATCCCCTAAGCTTATCTACTAATTTTTTTAGGTCTTCTCTATTTAAAATTGTTGGTGAACCTCCTCCAAAAAAGACTGTTCCCACATTAAGTTTTATATTGTTTTTATTAAAATGCTCAAAAAGTAAATCTATCTCTTTATAAAGATAATTAAGGTAATCAGTTACTTTCTGGTAGTCTTTATTAATAAATTTACTACACGTGCAAAACCAACATAATTCTTCACAAAAAGGAATGTGCACGTAAAAGAATATTTTTTTATTTTTATTTTTTGGAAACCAGTCTAAAATTGCCTTCTTATATTCATCGTTTTTAAAATCAAAATCCCAATGATCTTTTGTTGGATATTCTGAATAATTAAAGACTAAATCTTGATGATACTTTTTAATCAAGTTTGCATTTAAAACATTTTTTTTCATAATTATAATTTAATCAATAATAACTTAATTGGGTAAGAGAATAAATAAATTTATTAAATTTGATAAGATCTTCCTTCACCAGCATCCATAGGTATTAAACATCCCCCCATCATTTCGGAGTGTTTTGAGCATAAAAAAAGTAGCATAGGTATTATTTCATCAGCTTTGCCCATAACTCCTCTTGGAAGTCGACTTTGGATAAACTTTTTATATGCAATAATATTCCTTTTTTTTAATCTTTCCATTGCGTTACCTTTGGCAATAAAACCTCCTGGCAAAATTCCAGTTACTAAAACTTTTTTATTGTAAAGCTCTTTTCCTAAACTTCTAACATATGCCGCTAATGCAGACTTTACAACATTATATCCGACTGACCCTACTGCTTCATTTGATGCAATTGAACCTACATGAATGAGCTTTAAACTTTTATTTTTTTTTTTATCTTCAACAACAAGTTTATTAATCTCTACTGCTGCACCTAAATTTATTTGAAATAATGTTTTTAAATCTGAAATTTTTATTAAGGAATCTTTTAATCCATAACCTCCACCAGCAACATGAATAATTATATCAATTTCTTTTAGAAATTTTTTTGCTTTTTTAACTGCTAAACTTATAGAATTTAATTTCAACAAATCTACTTTTATGGAAATATGATTTGAAGAATTTTTCATAAATTTTTTTAATTCATTCATTTTGATTTTAGATCTTGAAAACATAGCAATTTTTGCTCCTCTAAATGCCAATGCTTTACAAATTTCTGCACCAAGACCTTTGGATGCACCTGTAACAATTATTCTTTTATTGGTAAACTCGTTGTCTAAATTTAAGGTTAACATTTTTAGATTTATTACTTTACACTACCAGTTAAATCTTTTGCGGTAATTCGATTTTGCACATGATCGCTATCATTAACAAACATGCCTATAAACCATCTACCTTTCTCACTATTCCAAATTAATTTTTCCTTTGGATCTACTTTATCTACACCGTGGGCAATAGAGCCGTAAAAAATTACAGCATCGCCCTCATCAAGACGCTCTTCTATGTTAAGTTTATTAGACTTTGAAGATCTAAAATAAAAACCACCTTTTTGAAAATCTTCACCCAATTTACTCATTATTATTCCTGAGACTATTCTTTGATTTTTTCTTGGATCAACATGATCTCTTAATTCACCACCGCCAGCTGGATATCTAACTATTTGAAGTCTATCAATCTGTCCATCACTAGGTATATTTTCTTCAAACCTTTTTTTTCCATTCCCGGCTAGAGATTTAATATATCGCCAGTGTTTATAGACACCATTTTTAAGATCCTTTTCAAGTTTAGTCCTTATATTCCAATTATAAAAATAAAATGAATGCTTAATTGCATACAGGCTATATTTTTTTGTGATTTTTTTATCAATTACTCTATGAAAATTTGGACATCCATCATGCATCTTATGAAAACTAGATTTTTTTTTCTTATATTTATTTGCTAAATCTAGAACTGTTTTTTTTAATTTTTTAGGTGCAGAATTTTTTAGTATAAAAGCTTCCTTATTAACATACATACGTCTAATTATTTTTTTCACAAAACTTATATCTTTATTGTCAATTGCTTTTTTAAGAGTTAGAAAATCTAATGTATTCACCTTAGTAACATACCTAGGAGGATGATTTTTTCTTTCAAGGTATGACCAGTAACTTTGAATTGTATGATTAAAATTCATAATTATTTTAAAATACTTTCTAAGGTTTTAAGAATCTTTATTTTTTTAATTGTATTTTTATTTCCAATTGACTCAACTGATTGAGCGGCTGCTAATGAACTTATTAATAAAGTTAAATTGTAGTCAATTTTTGATTTTAAGCATAGGCCAATTACAGAAAGCATGGTGTCTCCCGCTCCAACTTTGTCAATAATTTTATGAGCAAAAGCGTCTGCGTAAAAAAATTTATTTTGTTTTTTAGCATACAAAATTGAACCTCTACTTCCAACTGTCACAATTATATTTTCGATTTTTTTCTCCTTTGAAAGATTGCTCATCAAAAATTCTAATTTATTTACCTTATCTCTCATTTCATGTCTTATTTCTTTTTCATTTATTATAAGAGTGTCAAAATTATTATAATTCCTGATTGTATGATATCCTATATTTGACGCATTTACTTGTGCATTTAAAGCTAAAAATTTAGAATTTTTACAAATCATATTAGCACTTTTTTTTGAAATTAGCCCATGACCATAATCTGAAACGATAACCAAATCGTGATTTGGTATTTCACTTTTAAGAAATTTAATAAATTTAGACTCATCCTTTTTGCTTAATATCTCGTCATTAATGTTATAAATACCAATTACTTTACTCTGACTTATATTATCCACATATCTTTTTTTTACAATAGTGGGAGAATTTTTCTTAAAAATAAATCTTTTTAAAATATTCTTTGGTAAGTTTTTATTTATATCTTTTAAATATTCTTTTTTCTCACCAAGCATAGATATAACTGTAATATTTTTACAAATTTCTGAAATATTACGAGCAATTCCTAAAACTCCTCCCAAATATTGGTCTTTCTGTGTTTCTTTTAAAACTAAGATTGGTTCTTTGCCCGATTTGCCGAGTGCTTCACAAAAGTTGTATTGATCTATAATTGTTTCACCAATTATTAAAACTTTAAATCTATCAAAATCATTAATTATATTTTTAATTTTTTTAAAATTTAATTTTTCGTTTATTTTTCTTATAATTCTTTTTTGCTTTTGTGAAAAAAAATTTGTTGACCTGTTAATTAATCTACTAGAGCTAAAAGTCATCTCTTCTGTAAAAAAAATTCTGCCTTTTATTTTTTTTATCTCTTTTAATTCATTCTTAATTTCACCTGTTATGTCATCCTTGAAATTTTTATAATCTGTACCTTTGCAGTATATATTTGGCTTCAAAATTTTAATTGGATTAACTGCGGTAGATGAGTCGTTTATTGCTACATAATCTACTACGTCTAAAGCTGCGATTGCATCACATCTCAAATTCTCGTTAAATACTGGTCTACCAGGTCCTTTATTTACATACTTATCAGAAGTTAATGTTACTATTAATTTATCACCTTGTTCTTTTGCTTTTTCAAGATGTTTAATGTGGCCAATATGCAATAAATCAAAAACCCCATGACAATGGACAAATACCTTCGACTTTTTTTTTTCTTTATGAACAATTTTTGATAAGTCTTTTAATAAAAAAATTTTATTTTTCATTTTTAAGATGTTTAAACCAAAGTTGAGTGGCTTTGTTAATTTTTTTTGGTGTCCAAACAGGGGCTTTTTTCCAATAATTAATCTCTTTTAAGAGTTTCTCAATACCTTTCTCTATACTGATTTTAGGAGACCAGCCAATTAATCTTTTAATCTTAGATATATTTGCAAATGTACAATTAGGTTCTCCGGGCCTTTTTTTGATAAAAATTTTTTGTCCTTTAAGTAAGTGCACAATCTTATTAACACTAATTGTTCTACCGCTTCCAACATTAAAAATCTCATTTGAAATTTTAGATTTACTGCATTTAAGAAATGCGTCTACAACATCTGATACATATGTAAAATCTCTTGTTTGATTTCCCGATCCTACTATAGTGAATGGATGCCTTGCTAATTTTTGCGCTAAAAAAACGCCAAACATGGCCCCATATGTTCCAGAGGTTCTTGATCTAGTTCCATAAACATTGAAAAGCCTCAGTGAAATATAGGGGATATTAAAAACTTTTGACCAATGAATAATTAAATCTTCTCCAAGTTTTTTTGTTAAAGCGTAAGGATATTTTGGATTTATAACCTCAGTCTCTCTCGTTGGATATCTTTTGGGAATACCATAACAAGAAGAGGAGGCTGAATACAAAAACTTTAAAATTTTTGCTTTTCTACATGCCTCTAGAACATTTAATGTACCATTTACGTTTGACTCAAAATATTTTTGAGGGTTTTGAATACTAGGAACAATATCAGCTAAAGACGCAAAATGAAAAACATAACATTTACCTCGAAAAAAATTAGACCATTTTCCTTTTTTTGAAATATCACATTTAATAAACTTTATCCTATTTTTAAATTTTTTTATATTTTCTTTTCTACCAGTCGAAAAATTATCTAAAACAATTACATTTTTTTTTTGCTCAACTAGTCTCTCAACTAAATGACTGCCTATAAAACCAGCTCCACCAGTAATTATATATTTCGTCATATGGTCTATTTATAGTTTAAACAATGCTCCGCACTTAGTAAAAATCAAATTTTTACATAATTTTTCATTACAGGTTATTTTATACTGGTCTAAATAAATTCCTTTCTTTAGACACAGTAGCCATTCGATTACCAATCAAAACTTTCAAATTAATTTTATTTTCATTGATAATACTAAAAATCATTCTGGTAAACGGTCCAGAAATGAATTCATAATTTTTACATTTTCTAAAATCAAAAAAAGAAGATTTGATAAATCCTTTTTCATCTTCATTTTCTTTACACTTTAAAATGAATTTTTCTATTTCATCTTGAGCACTTAAAAAATCTGTTAAAAAATACTTTAAACCCCTTGTATACTTTAAAGAGCTTAAAATAGATTTTTTTTCAAAATCTTTATGAAAACATAATATGTAATCTCCAAGTAAAAAACTTTCTTTGGTTAATAACTTACTTTTATTAAAAATATTTAATTTTAATTTTGGAATAAAAAATTTTACATCATTACCAAGTTTGACTAAAAAATCTTTTTTTAATAAAGATAAGTTTTTTTTATTAATCTTTATGATAGTCCACATCTTATTTATCTTCCTCAATTTCAGATTTTAATTCATCATATTCTTTCATTTTTCTTTTCATGAAATTTAGGGTTAATTTCGTTTTTGCAGCAATACCTTTTGGCGTTAGAAGATAAACATATTTAATCTTATTAGGATTTTTTTGAAAATTTTTTATCTTAATAAGGCCTTTTTGATTTAGTGCTTTAAGACAATAATTAAGCTTTCCCAAACTAAAACCTAGTTCAGATGCTAATTCTCTTTGGGACGAATTAGGTTTAGATTTAATTTTTCTCAAAACGTTAAAATGGTCCAAATCGTCATTCATATTGTTCAAATTTTGAACATTTATATCGTTCATTTATTGAACAATAAAGAAAAAACATCAAAAAAAAGAATGTACCATACTAGATCTTGTATTTTTTTTTAAAATAAACCAAAATATTCATATTATTTAATAAATAATTTAATTAAGAGGTAAAAAGCAATAACTGAATAATTTTAATATGAAAATTTTATGTCTAATACCTGCAAAAAAATATTCATCCAGGTTACCTAATAAAAATTTTTTAAATATTAGAAAAAAACCTTTAGTAGAATGGACAATTATTTTAGCTAAAAAAATAAAATTATTTAATGAGATAGTTGTTTCATCTGATAGCAAAAGAATACTCAAACTTAAAAAAAAATACACAAAAGTTTTTTTTGACAAAAGACCAAAAGAAATATCTAAAAAAAATACTAAAATGGAAAAAGTTATAAAACATGTGTTAAAAAAATATAAAAAAAATGGAAAAATCTTTGACGCAATTGCTATTCTTCAGCCAACCTCTCCCTTAAGAAAAAAAGAAACCATTATTAAAGCTGTTAATAAATTCATAAAATATAGACCTGATTATTTAACTTCGATAAGTGAAATTAAACATAATCAAAATCCAAAAATGTTATTTAAGGTTGATAATATAAATTTGCAAAAAATAAATATACCGATCAATAATCAAAACAATCCATATCATTGTTTAGATGGTGGTGTAATATTTATTTTTAAAGTTCCTAATAAAAATTATGCATTTAAAGGCAAAGCGTCATTTATTAAAGTGAAGTTTCCAGAAAATATTGATATAGATACTATAGATGAATTCTTATTAGCAAAAAAATTTTTTAATTAAAAATGAATTTTATAAAAATTGGAAGACATAAAATAGGCTTTAATCACAAACCTTTTATAATTGTAGAAGCATGTGTTAACCATCAAGGTAATTTTAATATAGCAAAAAAGATGATTTATTTTGCCAAAAAATCAGGTGCTCAATGTATTAAATTTCAACATCACATAGTAAGTGAAGAAATGCTAATTGATAAAGTACCAAAATCGTCGAATTTTTCAAAACCATTGTCAAAAGTAATTGAAGAAACCAACTTCACTTTAAAACAACATAAAACGCTAAAAAAAATTTGTGAAAAAATTGGTATAGAGTATCTTTGCACTCCATTTTCTATCAAGGCCGCTAAAGAACTTAATAGTATCAATGTTAAAGCTTTTAAGACTGGATCTGGTGAACTAACTAACTTGCCATTTATTAATCATATCGCAAAATTTAAAAAACCAATGATAGTATCTACCGGCATGTCTTTACCAGAGGAAATCCATGAGACAGTAAAAATCATTAAAAAACAAGGAGCACCTCTCGCTTTAACACATTGTATTTCGGCCTATCCTTGCCCATACGAAATTATGAACCTTAATTTTATTTCCGAACTTTCGCGAAAATATAAAATTCCAGTAGGCTTATCTGATCATACACCATCAATATATAACGCACTAGGTGCGGTTTCACTAGGAGCGAGTATAATTGAAAAACATTTTACTTTTGACAAAAAATTACCTGGCCCCGATCACAAATCTTCTATTGATGCCAATGAGCTTAAAATGCTCGTAGAAGGTTCAAACGCCAACTTTTTAGCAAGAGGATCAAAAAAAATTATTTTTAAACAAGAAAAAGAGATAATAAACTGGGCGAGAGAATCTGTAGTATCAATTAAACAAATTCCCAAAAATCATATTCTAAGTAGGGAAAATATATCAACAAAAAGACCTTCACCAAAAAAGGGGCAGATACCTGCTAATAAATTTTATAAAATTTTAGGGAAAAAAACTAAGAAAAATATTTTCAAAGATAGGATCATTAATTTTAAAGACATAAAATGAGTAAAATTCTTCTAGTATTAGAGTCAAGAGCTAGCTATGGGTATAGTAAAAATATCTACAAATTACTCAAAAAAGATAAGAAATTTAATGTTAAAACTTTAGTAACGGGCACACATTTATCAAAAGAGTTGGGATTAACTCTTAATAACATAAAAAGGGATAAGATTAAAATTGATTATAAAATCAATTTTTTAAACAAAGATTTTTCTCAAGGAATAGGTAAACTAATATTAAATCTCAACAAAATAATTAAAAATTTTAAACCTGAAATAGTTATGATTTTTGGTGATAGAGTTGAATTAATGAGCGTTGCAATATGTTGTTGTTATAAAAACAATATATTACTGTGCCATGTTCAAGCTGGTGATAGATCTGGACACATAGATGATATGACAAGGATGGCATTAGCGAAATTAGCACATCTGCATTTTCCAGCTACAAAAAAAGCTTACAACAGATTAATTAGGCTTGGAGAGGAAAAAAAAAGAATACATTTAGTTGGAGCACCTCAAATAGACGATATTAATTATAAAAAAATAAAAAAGATAAAAAATTTAAAAATAGGAAAAGTAAAGATAAAACTTAAAGAAAAATTTTTGGTAATTCTTCAACACTCAGTATTTAAGGATCAAAATGAATACCAAAAATTATTCAATGAAACTCTCAAAGCTTGTGAAAAATTTAATATTAAAAAATATATTATATATCCAAATTATGATCCAGGCTACCATCTTATCATTAATAACTTAAAAAAATTAAAAGATAAAAATTTTTACATTTTTAAAAATTTGGATAGGCAAGACTTTTTAACAATGGTAGCCCACTCACAATGCTTAGTTGGAAATTCTTCTTCTGGTTTATTAGAAAGTCCAAGTCTTAAAATTGGTGTTGTAAACATTGGCGATAGACAAAATTTAAGAGAAAAATCTATGAATATATTTGATGCAAAATATGATTATAAAGATATTACATTAAAGATTAAAAAGGCAATAAAAGTTAAAAATAACTTACGCAATATCAAAAATATTCATGGTGACGGGAATTCCTCAATAAGAATATATAAAATTCTCAAAAAATTAAGAATTACAAAAAGTCTGCTAAACAAAAATACTACTTACTAAATTTTTTAAAAATAAGTTTTATTAATTTTATTTCTAAACCATAATAAGTTTGATTTGGTAATTATGTTGATCGTAGAATTCTTAAAACTAAAATTTTTTGAAATAAAATTATCCTTTTTTTTTATCGTTGATAAGCTTTCAAATTTATTAATAAGCTTGTAATCGATTGTTGTCTTTTTTTTAAGATAAGAAAAAATTTTTTTAGTAATATCTAAATTTGATAAGTTTAAATTTGACTGAATATTGTAGATCATAAAACTTTTTTTTTGATAGTTTATCATTTTAATCATTTCTAAATTTAGTTTTGCTATATCTAAAACATGAATATAATTTCTTATTGGAAAATTTTTTTTCTTATCTAAAAAAATTGTAATCTTTTTATTTCTAATTATTTTTGAATATACAATTTTAAAAATTCTTGAGATATGAAAGTTTCTATCCCCTAAATCTCCTTTTAAACTAGCACCAGATACATTCGGGTAACGCAAAATAAGCACTTTAAAGTTTTTTGATGATTTTTTTTTAAGATAATTCTCAATTTTCAATTTATATTTTGAATAAGGTGATAAATCTTTTTTAATATTACTTTTATCATAAATTGAAAGGCTGCTAGAAAATATAAAATTTTTTATTTTTACTGATTTACATAAATTTATAAAATTTATTTGATCAATAAAATTAATTTTTTTGTATAATTTTTTTTTCTTTAAACTTTCTCTTACACAAGTGTATGCTGCTAAATGAAATACTGTTTTTATTTTGTGTTTAATCAATATTTTTTTTATTTTCTTTTCATCATCAAGGTTCACTTTGTAATTTATACAAAATTTTTTGGAATATAAATTTGCCCTTGATAAGTTATCAATACTTATTATTTTTGAATATTTTTTTTTTATCAATTGGCTTGTAAATGAACCAACATAACCCATACCACCAGTTATTAATAAATTTTTCATAAAAATTTTATTTAAATGTTTAATATCCTTTAATTTGATATAAAGACAACCAATAATTATGAATATATGTTTTCTTTCATATTCAAAATCTGGTGGGGCTGGAAAAGCGACAGTCAAATTATTTAATTCTATTAAAAAAAAAAAAATAAAATGTTCTCATATATTTAAAATAAAAGATAAGAGGGTAAATTATGTTGAAAATTTTAAAGAGAAAATAAATAGGCACAGTCAAAAATTTGAAAGAAAAAAAATTGATAGTTTTAAAAGTCTTTCTCTATTTTCTTACCCATTATGGAAACGAATTAATAATTCTAATTTCGATATAGTGCATTTAACCTGGATTAATGAATTATTATCAATCGAAGATATAAACAAAATTAATAAACCTATAGTGTGGACACTTTGTGATATGTGGCCAATTACAGGCCTTAATCATTACGATAATTATAAAGAAAATGCTCTCTGGAAAAAAAAAAATTTTTTTAAGAAAAAATCATTTAGTTTAGACAGATGGCTGATAAGCCGAAAAATCAAATCCTGGAAAAATATTAATATCGTTTCACCAAGCAAATGGCTTTTTGAATGTAGTAAAGAAAGTGTGATTACTCATAAGTTTAAAAAATACATTATACCTTGGCCCATCGATCGAAATATTTTTAAAAGACGAGATAAAATTAAGTTGAGGAAGAAATACAAAATACCAATTAATAAAAAATATATTATTTATAATGCATATAATGGAATAAAAGATCCAAGGAAAGGTTGGGATTACTTACTCAAAGCCATAAAAATTTCAAAGGAGAGTTTTGATCTATTAATTATAGGTGAAAAAAAAAAATCTTAAAATAAAAGAAATTAAAAATAGAAAGATTTTTTCTTTAGGAAAAATTAATAGCGATATTAAAATTTCAGAAATATTAAATTGTGCTGATTTGATTGTAATACCGTCTAAAATTGATAATCTTCCTCAAGTTGGTCTTGAAGCACAATCTTGTGGTCTGCCAGTTGTGACATTTAATTGTAATGGACTTAAAGATTTAGTTGACCACAAAAAAAACGGTTTCCTAGCAAAACCCTACAGTCCTACCTCATTCTCAAGCGGTATCGATTGGATCTTAAGAAGAAAAAGTCAAAAAAATCTTATTCAAAACTCTATAAATAAGACAAAAAAAAATTGGGATAGCAATATTGTAAGTAAAAAATATATTGGATTATATAAAAAAATTTTAAAAAAAAATAGAATTTAAATAAGTCTTCTCAATTGGTTTTTCAAAATTTTACTATTTTTAGAACTATAAATTAAATTCTGAATTTTAGAAAAATTTACTTTTTTATAATGTTTTGTAATCTCAAATATTCTTTCATTCAATATTTTTGTAATTTTTTCATTTTTTGACATTAATATCTCAGAGATTTTTTCTGTATTTTTTAAACCATAAAATGACTTTGAAATATTTTTATTTGGAGATCTTCCACTTAAAAATAACATTTTGACTACTAAATCTCTGATTTTTATCGGTTTTCCCATATCGCAAACAAAGGTTCTACATTTATTATTGTTATTTTTTTCTGAAATGAATTTAAGAGATGAAATTATTAAGTTTGTTGCCTCTAAATTGCTCATAAAAAATCTTTCAACTCTTGGATGACTTAATCTAATCTTTTCTGTATTGATTATTTGGTTTTTAAAACTTTCAGCTGCTGAACCGTATGAATTGAAAACATTGCCAAATCTAACAATTCCTATTTTCATTTTATCAGAAATAAAATTATGACAGACATACTCTGATAATAATTTTGTGTAACCCAAAACACTTTTTGGATCTGCTGCTTTATCTGTTGAAATGTGTATGAAATATTTAACCTTAGTATTTTTTGATATATCTAAAATATTTTTAGTTCCGATCACATTTGTCAAAATTCCTTGTTGAATATTTTTCTCCAAAAAAATTACATGTTTTAAAGCTGCTGCGTGAAATACAATTTCAGGTTTTGCCTCTTGCATAGTCTGATATAACATCTTTTTATTATCTATATTAGTTAGATAAAATTTAATTTTCTTTAAAGATTCAATGTCCAATGAGTTTCTTAATTTAAAAATATTATATTCATTATTATCAATGACAAAAATTTTTTTTACATTATGACTAATTAATTTCTTTACTAAACCGCTTCCTATAGATCCAGCACCACCAGTTATTAAAATTTTTTTTTCTCTGATAAACTCTGATTTTTTTGAAAATTTTAATTGTAAGGTTTTTCTTAAAAAAAGTTCTTCAAATGAAAAATCTCTAAATGGTTTTTCAATTATGAAGCCATGATTTTCAACTTCTGAGTTGTTTGATGATTGAACAACCTTGATTTTTTTTTTAAGAAAAAAGGCAATATTATTACTTACTAAAGGTATAAAATTTTTATTGCATATTGCTAAAATATTCACTTTTTTTTTGATAATCCTGTTTTTTAGTTCATTAAAATCTAAATTTTTGGGATTGGTTTTTTTTTCTATTAATTTTAAATTATATTTTGTTTTTTTATCTTTAATATGATCAAGAAATTTTTTAAAATTGTTGTTGTATCCTAATATACATATATTAAAGGCTCTCATAATGTTAGCTTATAATAACAAATTAATAATATGAAAAGAAAATTATACTTATTCACGGGCTTAGGATTTATTGGTCTCAATATAATAAAAAGTTTTAATTATAGGAAATTTGATCTTAAAGTTATTTACAAAAAAACTAAGCTCCCATTTAAAGTGTCAATTAACAAAAATAAAGTTAATCTTATAAGACAAGATATATTCGATATTATCAAACTTAAAAATCAAGATTTTACAAATTCAACCATCATAATTTCTACGGTTAATTCAAAATCTAAAGGATTTAAGAAGAAATTTAAAAAACTTATAAAATTTCTTTCTAGCAAGAATTCTGACCAGATAATTTTATTATCCTCTGTTAGCGTTTATGGGAATACTAATAAACAAAAAATTCAACTCAAAGACCAGTACGCAAGAAATTGTTTTTTTGCTGAAAAAATTTGTGGTCAATATTTTAAAAATTTAAAAATATTGAGAATAGCTAATTTGTTTGGAATTTTAAGACCAAAGCCTGGCATAATAGAAAAAATAATGATGCAAAATTTAAAAATTAAAAAGTTTGGTTTTTTTTATGAAGATACATTAAGATCGTTTATTAATATTGAGGAATTTATAAATATTTTAAGAAAAATAATAGGTAAAGATCTTAAAAGAGGAGTTTACAATATTTCAAATGAAAATTATTTTTTTTATATTGAGGAAATATTAAAAATTTTTAGAAAAAAATATAAAAGAAACATAATACTTAATAGAATTCCAGGAAGATCAGAAATTAAATTATCTAAAATAAAAAACTCTAAAATTAGAAAACTTATAAGACATAAGTTTAGTAACAGTTTTTATTCAGATTTAAAAAAAATAGAATTTTTTTACAAAAACTATTTTATCAAAAAAAATACCTATAAAATTTATTAAAATTTTTTTCAGTGCATAAATCAAGCCAATTGAGCTATTAGTACTGGTCAGCTGCACGCATTACTGCGCTTCC
>MDTD01083096.1_pt1 | contig 39255 bp, 29 predicted proteins | sample 811221 | NCBI WGS metagenome assembly MDTD01 (sample SAMN05326646, study PRJNA326480) | marine metagenome | isolation source: seawater | place: Pacific Ocean: South West | collected 2011
AGAAGAAGGAGAAGAAGGAGAAGAAAGAGAAGTAGGAGATTAGAAAGGAGGCGTGGATGGTTCTGCGCGTAGATTATTTTCAATAGCGATTTTTTCAATAGGTGTCTTTACAACGGCGAATCCGACGTGGTGATCGATTTGGCGAGAAGAATATGACCAACTTCGACGAGGCCGAGCTTCGCGAAAGGGTTGTTCTTGCTCGAGCGCTGCGCGATCTGCGCCTGCGTGAGCTTAGCCTTGACCTCGGGCGGTTCCTCGTATCCGCACTTTTCGAAGAGAATCTGCGCGCCCTCGTTGTCCACCTTGGTGTGCGTGTACATGATCGTCTCTCCCATGTTCGCCATCGCCCGTTCAGCTGCGTTGACGAGTTCCTTACCGATGCCGCGTCCGCGTTGCGTCGGACTCACGGCGACGTCGGACAAGTACGCCTTGTCCTTGGGCGTGCGCGGCGTAAGCTTTTCGGCGCCGAATCTGTCGCCGTTCGGTAGCGAAATCTCCGCGATCCCGACCAACACCGTGCCAACCTTTGCGGACAACAAAATACGATCGTCCGATTTCTTCACTCCGTCCACCAGTCCCATGCGCACGCGACTCGCCTGCTCCGCTCGAAGACGATTCTTGGCCAAGATATCCTGCGGCCGCACCTTGAAGAACAAGTCCATGATCAAATTCGTCGCGTCATCCACGTCCTGCTCCTCCAGCAACCCGATCACGACGTTACCACCGTTCTTCATCGGCATCATCGCCTTCTTCACCGCCTGATCCTTCGCTTCAACCGCCGCGCTCCTTCGCCTCTTCGTCGGCGCGAAGGACACCTTCCCCGCGCCCAAATCCACCATGAGCGCCGGCGTCGGTCCATCCGTCGACGAATGCTTCCACGCCTTCGTCTCGCTCGCGCTTTCCATGGACGTCCCATCTTCCTCCTCGCTCGCGCGCGCGCGCATCGCGTCCCCGCGCCCGCGTCCCCGCGCCCGCGCTTTATCCATCGCGCGCCCACCGCGTCGTCGTCTCACCGCCGTTCCCATCCCCGCGCGCGCCGTCACCGCCCGCGCACCGCTCCCCGTCGCCGCCGTCGTCACCATCGTCCTCGCTCTCGTCGCTCGCCAAGTCCCGATCGATCGCGCGCGCGTCTCTCGCGTCGCGTCCCCGTCTCGATCGTTCGCACGGCAACCGGTCGGTCGCCGCGCGCGCCACTGGAGGGCGCGCGACCGCGATCGTCGACGCGCGCGCGCCGGACGACGACGACGACGACGACGACGACGACGACGACGACGAGAACGGAGGCGATGCGCGCGTCGGCGTCCGCGTCCGCGTCCGCGCGCGAGCGACGACGACGAGAACGGAGGCGATGCGGGACGACGCGCGCGTGGGTGACGGTGACGGTGATGGTGGCGGTGACGACGGCGGCGGCGGTGACGACGGCGCGCGCGCAGGGGGTTGGGAACGGCGCGGCGACGTGCGCGGTGGAATCGGACGGGTTGACGTGGTGCTCGTACGCGAATCTCGTCTCGGGGTTGGACGTCGCGTACGCGCCCGTCGCGAGCGGCGCGACCACGGTGAATCATTGGATCAGGGCGACGTTTTCCGGGACGTTGAACCCCGGAACGAACGGGTGGGCGAGCGTCGGACCGGGAACGAGCATGTCGGATGGGAAAGTCGTCGTCGGTGGAGGCGTGACGGCGACGACGAAGTTAACCCTGACGGGCGAGTCGACGCCTACGAATGCGTGCGCGACGAACTGTCCGATTAGCGCGGAATCGGTGACGTCGAACGCGACGGCGACGACGATTAAGTTTAAGCTCGTGGACGCCAACTCGCCGGTCGGAACGGTGTCGTGCGTTTGGGGCATGCACGGCTCGCCGTGGCCGAATCAGCACTCGAGCAAAGGAACCGTCTCGTTTAGTCTCGCGGGTGAAGGCGGTTCGTCTTCCGTGAGCGGTTCAAAGCTGAACCGAGACGTCACACACGGCGTTCTCATGGTGCTCGCGTGGGTCATATTTATGCCGTTCGGAAGCGCGTCGACGAATTGGAAAAGATTGCTTCCAGAGAGGTGGTTTTACGTGCACGTCTCGTTGGTTGGCGCGGGATCGGTGCTCTTCGCGATCGCGCTCTGTCTCTTGATCGGTCGCGACGATCGCGCCAAAGACTCAAAAGTGGATACACACTACAGCTTAGCGATCGCCGTGATCTCGCTCTGGCTCATTCAGCTCTCCCTCGGCGCGTTGCGGCCGAACAAAAACCCAGAGGATGGCGCTCGACTCGGTTGCATCCCCGCCGCGCTCCGTCCCGCGTGGTTCTGGGCGCACCGACTCATCGCCCCGACGGTCCTCACCGTCGCCGCCGCCACCATCTTCGTCGGCGCCGACCTCATGCACGACAGATACGGCACCAGAGACTCCACCGGGGTCTCGTTCTTGCGTCCCGGAGTCCTCGGCGGCGCGTACACCGCCGTCCTCGCCGCCGCCGTCGCCGTCTCCTTCGTCCCGACGAAACCACGCGCGGAGTCGACGAACGACCTCGAACTCGCGTGAATCCATCGCGTTCATTCATACATATTTTAGTACACGCACCCTTCACCGCACGCGGACCCGATCGATTCGCGAACCGAACCTCCGTCCCTCGCGCGCCTCGTCTCGCGCGCCTTCGCTCGCGGCCCCTCTCTTCACCGTTCACGACTCGTCGATCGAGTCCCTCCCCGATGGGACACGCGCCTTTTGGGCGCACGCCCCCGCGTTCGATCCATCCACCGGTCATGACTCACCGTGACCCCCTCCCCGCGCGCGCGTCGCCGCCCTCGCGTCGACGACGACGACGACGACGACTCGACGACTCGGGACGTGACTCGGAGACGCGGGCGCGCGAGATGGCGCAACAGGCGGCGGGCGCGCCCGTGACGGTCAGGGAGGCGATTCAGGTGCGGGATGACCGCGATGCACGCGATGCGCGCGTCGAACGCGACGGATTCGTCGCGAGAGATCGCATCTCGATTGGATGGATTGCGCGCGTGATGATGGGACGATCGGATCGATGCGTCGACGAGACGCGCGGGAATTCGATGGGATGGAGACTGACGGGACGTGTGGTGTGATCGTGCGCGTGTGGTATTCGCGCGCGAGCAGTTGAAGACGTGCGGGGTGAATCCGCAATGCATCTCGTTCACGAATACCACCATGGAGAGCGACAAGTACGTGTGCGTGCGAGAGACGGGGGCGACGAATAATGTGGTGATCGTCGAGGTGAATAACCCGATGCAACCGATGAAGAAACCGATCACGGCGGATAGTGCGCTGATGAACCCGACGCAGAACGTGATCGCGCTCAAGGCGAGAGTGGAGGCGGACGGAGCGGAGGATTCGTTGCAGATTTTCAACATTGATCAAAAGGCGAAGATCAAGGGACACGATATGGAACCGGTGGTGTTTTGGAAGTGGATCACGCCGAAAGTGTTGGGGATCGTGACGAACAAGGCGGTGTTTCACTGGTCGATCGATGATCAGAACGCGCCGGTGAAGATGTTCGATAGAACGCCGAACCTCGAAGGGTCGCAGATCATCAGTTACAAGGCGTCCGAAGATATGCAGTGGTTCACGTTGATCGGGATCGCGGCTGGCGATGCGTCGAGACCGGCGTTGGTGAAGGGTAACATGCAGTTGTATTCCGTGGCGCAGCAGCGATCGCAAGCGCTTGAGGCGCACATGGCGGCGTTTACGACGCACCAAGTGCCCGGGAACGCCCAAAAGAGCCAGTTGGTTACTTTTGCGCAAAAGATGTTGCAAGCGGACGGTTCGGTGGCGTCGAAGCTTCACGTGATCGAGCTCGGCGCGCCGGCGGGACAAACACCGTTCACCAAGCGCACGAGCGAGTTGTTCTTTCCGCCTGAGTTTGCCGACGACTTCCCGGTGGTGATGCAAGTGAGCGACAAATACGGCGTCATCTACATCGTCACAAAGAGTGGTTTGCTGTTCGTGTACGACGTGGAAACGGCGTCGCCGGTCTATCGCAGCCGCATTTCGCAAGAACCGGTCTTCGTCGGCGCCGCGGCGCCGAACGCCGGTGGTTTGTACGTCGTGAACAGAGCTGGTCAGGTTTTGCTCGTCACGCTGAACGAGGCGGCCGTCGTGCCCTTCATCAGCGAACAGCTCAAAAACTTGGAACTCGCGTTGTCCCTTGCATCTAGAGGTAACTTACCGGGTGCCGAGGCGCTCGTGATGCCGAAGTTCGACATGCTTTTCAACGGAGCCGACTACAAGGGCGCGGCGGAACTCGCGGCAAGCATGAGCACGTTGCGAACCGACCAGACCATCGCGCGCTTCCGCAGCGTGCCGACTCAGCCTGGGCAGAGCTCTCCGTTGTTACAATACTTCGGTGCGTGCTTGCAACGCGGTAAGCTGAACAAGCTCGAGTCTGTCGAACTCACGAAGCTCGTGTTGGCGCAGAACAAGAAGCAACTTCTCGACACTTGGCTCGGCGAAGACAAGCTCGAGGCGAGTGAAGAGCTCGGTGATATGCTCGCGCCGACCGATTCCGAAACTGCGTTGAAGATATACGTCAAGGCACGCGCGAGCGCGAAGGCGACGGCTGCGTTTGCGCAACGCGGTGAGTTTGACAAGATGGCACAATACTGCACCGCCGTCGATTACAAGCCCGACTACATGTACATGTTGCAGTCCTTGATGATGCGTGACCCGGCGAGCGCGATGCAGCTCGCGCAACAGATGAGTAAGATGACGCCACCGCCGTGTGACATGAGCAACATCGCTGATTTGTTCTTGCAACGCAATATGATCCGCGAGGCAACGTCGATTTTACTCGATCTTCTCAAGGATGACGACGAGAGCCAAGCGGCTCTCCAGACCAAGGTTCTCGAGATCAACTTGGTGACGTATCCGAACGTCGCCGACGCGATCATGGCCCAAGGAAAGTTCTCTCACTACGACAGACCGCGCATCGCCCAGTTGTGCGAAAAGGCTGGTTTGTACATCCGAGCCATGGAACACTACACGGAGCTCGCCGACTTGAAGCGTTGCGTCGTCAACACGCACTCGATCGAACCGCAAGCGCTCATCGAGTTCTTCGGTTCTCTCAGTCGCGATTGGGCGCTCGAGTGTCTCAAGGAACTTCTCACCTTGAACATGCGTCAAAACTTGCAAATCGCGGTCAACATCGCCAAAGAGTACACCGGGCAACTCGAAATCGACGCCGTCATGAACATGTTTGACAAGTTTGACTCTCACGAAGGTTTGTTCCTCTACCTCGGTTTCTTCGTCAACTCGAGCGAGGATAAGGAAGTTGTCTACAAGTTCATCGAAGCTGCCGCGAAGACTGGTCAGATCAAGGAAGTTGAGCGCGTCACGCGCGAGAGCGAGCACTTCGATCCGGAGCGCGTCAAGGTGTTCCTCATGGAAGCGAAACTTCCGGACGCTCGCCCTCTCATCAACGTCTGCGATCGTTTCGACTTCGTGCCTGACTTGACAACGTACTTGTACAACAGTAACATGTTGCGGTACATCGAAGGTTACGTCCAAAAGGTTAACCCGAAGCAAGCGCCGAAGGTAGTCGGAACACTTCTGGATCTCGAGTGCCCCGAAGACTTCATCAAGACGCTTCTTTTGTCGGTGCGTTCGCTTTTGCCTGTCGCTCCCCTCGTCGAAGAGGTCGAGAAGCGCAACAAGTTGAGCCTCCTAACGCAGTTCCTCGAGCACCTCGTGAACGAAGGAAGCATCGACCCGCAAGTGCACAACGCCATGGGTAAGATGCTCATCGACAGCAACCAAAATCCGGAACACTTCTTGCTCACCAACGAGTACTACGAGTCTGCGGTCGTCGGTCGCTACTGCGAACGACGTGATCCGTACCTCGCATGCGTCGCATACAAGCGAGGCAAATGTGACGCGGAATTGGTCGATTGCACCAACAGAAACAGCATGTTTAAGGTGCAAGCGCGGTACGTCGTCGAGCGAATGGATGCCGAATTGTGGGCGAGCGTGTTGACCGATGAGAACAAGTACTGCCGTCAACTCATCGATCAAGTCGTGTCCACGGCGCTTCCGGAAAGTAAGAACCCCGAACAAGTCTCCGTGACGGTGAAGGCGTTCATGACCGCGGAGATGCCGCATGAGCTCATTGAATTGTTGGAGAAGATTGTCTTGCAGAACAGCGCGTTCAGCAACAACCCGAACTTGCAAAACTTGCTCATCCTCACCGCCATCAAGGCGGACGCGTCTCGCGTGATGGACTACGTAAACCGTTTGGATTCTTTCAACGGTCCGGAAGTCGGGGAAATCGCGGCTGGAAACGAGCTGTACGAGGAAGCATTCGCCATCTTCAAGAAGTTCAACCTCCACGTCGACACCATGAAGATTCTTCTCGAATCGCTCGAAGATCTCGATCGTGGTATCGAGTACGCGCGCAAGATCGACGAACCAGAAGTTTGGGTGCAGCTCGGTAAGGCACAGCTCAGAATCGGTACTCCGGAGTCCGTCAAAGCGGCCATCAAATCTTACATCAAGGCGCAAGACGGATCCGATTTCGTCGACGTCATTCACGCCGCGCGACAAGCCGACATGTACGAAGACATGGTGCCGTACTTGCTCATGGTTCGAAAGAACAAGAAGGAAGCGCGCGTCGACACGGAACTCGTGTACGCCTACGCGAAGATCAACGATCTCGCCAAGCTCGAAGACTTCTTGGCGACGCCGAACAGCGCCAACCAACAATCCGTGGCGGACCGATGCTTCGACGAAGGTTTGTACGAAGCCGCTCGACTCTTGTACACGGCGCTCAGCAACTGGAGCTGCCTCGTCAGCACACTTCTCAAGCTTCGCTTGTTCCAATCCGCCTTGGATACCGCCAAGAAGGCTAACTCCCCGCGCACGTGGAAGGAGGTGTGCTTTACGTGCCTCGAAGAGGACGAGAACAAACTCGCCCAACTCGCCGGTCTTAACATCATCATTCAAGCCGACGAGCTCGATTCCGTCAGCGAGTACTACCAAGTTCGCGGCAAGTTCTCCGAGCTCATCGCGCTCATGGAGGCTGGCGTCGGCGTCGATCGCGCGCACATGGGCATCTTTACCGAGCTCAGCATCCTGTACGCCAACCACATGGCGGACAAGCTCATGGAGCACCTCCGCCTGTTTAGCGCTCGCATCAACATCCCGCGAGTCATCGCGGTGTGCAACCAAGTCGCTTTGTGGCCCGAACTCGCGTACATGTACCGCTGCTACGACGAGTTTGACAACGCGTGCGAGGTGATGATGCAACATCCTGACGCGTGGGAACACGTCGTCTTCAAGGATGTCTGCGTCAAGCTCTCCAACGGCGACTTGTACTACAAGGCGATCAAGTTTTACTTGGACGAACACCCGACGGAGATGACCAACCTTCTCGGTGTGTTGCAATCGAGACTCGACCACTCGCGCGTGGTCGCCTTGATGCGCAAGGAGGGCAAGTTGCCGATGGTAAAGGAGTATCTCTTGGCCGTCCAAGGCGCCAACTTGGCGGCGGTGAACGACGCCGTCAACGAGCTCGCCATCGAAGAGGAGGATCACGATGCCCTTCGAGCGTCCGTGGACATGTATGATAACTGCGATCAGCTTTCACTCGCTTTGCAGTGCGAGAAGCACGAACTCGTCGAGTTCCGAAGAATTTCTTGTCACATTTACCAGCGCAACTCTCGATAGCAGCAAGCCATCGAACTTAGCAAGCGCGACGGTTTGTTGAAGGATGCCATGGAAATCGCGGCGAAGAGCGGAGATGCGGCCGTCACGGATGATCTCCTTGACTACTTCATAGAGCAAGGCAACAAAGAGTGCTTCTCAGCCGCGTTGTGTACCTGTTACGATTTGTTGAAGCCCGACGAAATCATGCAAAAGGCGTGGTTGAAGGGTCTTAGCGAGTGGGTGATGTCGTACATGATTCAAGTCATGCGCGACATGAACACGAAAATTGACATCTTAATGAAGGACAAGGCCGACCGCAACGAGGAGAAGGTGAACGAGGAGAAGGAGCGCGTTGCGGCTGAGATGAATAGCAACCTGTACGCCCAGCTCATGCCGGCGGCGCTTCCCGCGCCGCCAATGCCGGGCATGGGCGGCTACGACCAGCAGCAAGCCTACGGTCAGCCGCAACAGGGTTTTGGCGCTCAGCAACCTCAGTACTACTGAGCGCACTCTCACTAGCTTTAGCCTCACCGCAAATTCTTGTCATAACAGCGAACAAGCATAAGGTCAGTCTCGCGTTTTCCCACACTCGCGATGGTTCCGAAACGAGTCGACGTCACATCTCCGCGCGCCGATCGAGCTCGAGCTCGCGCGACGCGACGCGACGCGGCGCGACGACGGAGACAACGATGACGCGCGTCGACCCGTTCACCTCGTCGCCTCTCATCGCGCCCCGGTCGACCCCGCGACCGACGACGAGACGCTCCGGTCGGTCGTTACCTCGTCGTCGTCTCGCGCGCGCGAACCGACGCGTCGTCGACGCGCCGCGCGCGTCGCGTCCGAAAGACATCGAGGAGGCGATCGCGCGCGCACCCTGGCGAGGTGGACTCGAACCGGCGTCGAACGTGCCGTGGACGGAGGCGCGAGTGGTCTCGGGACGCGTCCCGGCGGAGCTCGCGGGGACGGTGTATCGCGCGGGACCGGGACGGATTCGTCTGGGCGCGAACAAGTACGCCCACTGGTTCGACGGCGATGGATATGTCACCGCAATTGAGTTGGACCCCGAGGCGAATGCGGCGCGGTGCTCGGGGAGGTACGTGGAGACGGCGAGGTGGTTGGCGCAGCGAGCGAGCGACGGCGGCGACGGCGCGAACGACGCGTCCGTCGGGACGAGCGGGATCGCCGTGCGCGGAGCGTGGACGCAGGCGAGCGGTGCATTGAGGAATCTCGGTCGGTTTCCGACGAATCCGTCGAACACATCGATCATTGAACACGCGGGGAAGTTGTTGGCGTGTTGCGAAGGCGGCGCGCCGGTCGAGTTGGATCCGACGACGCTCGCCACTCGAGGCGAGGTCGTCTTCGGTCCGGGTCTACCGATGGGGTTTAGCGCGCACAGCAAGCAGGATATCGATCGTGATGGGACGATTTACACGTGGGGGCTAAAGAAACCGCCGTTTATCGGTATTGCGGTGGGGAAGATTGCCGCAAACGGAGACGTGCTGAAAGTTGCCGATTTTCCATTTCCCGAATTGATTCCAGAGTTTGCGTTGATTCACGATTGCGCCATGAGCGAAAACTATTTGACGTTTTTCTTCTGCCCGTGGGTGCTACCAAAGAACGCCATCGCGCGCGCGCTGAGCGGTCTGAACTCGTTCGGACACTCGTTCGATTGGAGTGACGAGCGGCAGACATGGATGGTCGTCATGAGAAAATCAGACCTGCAAGTCGTGCACGCCAAGAACATCCCCGCATTTTCGAGTTATCACACGTGCGACAGTTACGAAGAGGAAGGAAAATTAAAGGTGCTCTACTGCAAGCTGAGAGGCGACCGCGCCGGACTGGAAAAGAATTTCGGCGACATGTACTCGGCGGTGTGGACCGACGACCACTACAACGACTTATTTGAGATGACCATCGACATCGCCACCGGCGACGTCTCTCAGTCGCCCGCGATGCCGACAAACGCGCGCGGTGAGTTCGACGATACCAAGATGATCGGCATGGAATTCGCCGTCGCGTCTCCACGCACGCGGAGCAAACAGAAACCCGAGCACGTCTACGCGCTCGTCAACACGTGCGGCGAGCATGGATACTTTGACGGCATCCAAAAACTCAATCTCAAGACGCAACGCGCGGAGACGCGCATGAGTGCCCCGGGTCATTACCCACACGAGTGCGAGTTCATTCCCAAGCGCGGCGCCGCGGACGAGGACGCCGGGTATCTCGCGTACGTCGAGTACGACGTCTCGCGCGACGCCGCCAATCTCATCGTCATCGACGCCCAGAGATTTCGAGACGATCCGGTCGTCGTCATCGAGCTCCCAATGCACGTTCCGTACACGTTTCACGGCGCTTTCGTCCCAAAGTAGACTCGTAGTAATGTATAACGAACGCCGCGAGCTTTTCCGCCGTCGGCGCGCGAACGGACGCCATAATTAGCATGCGAACGAACGCGTCCACGGCGCGCGCCAGCGCGCCAGCGCGTCTCGTCGACGAACGGCGCGATTCGCTGCACCGCGTTCGACGTCCTCCCCCCGCGCGCGCGGTGCGAGACGGCGCGTCGTCGACGCCGGACGCGTCGTCGGCCGCGTCCACCTCGGACGCATCGAATTCGTTCGACGCGCGTTCGCACGCGCGCGCCGACGTCGTCGACGCCGCCGAGGCGGCGGCGAGGGCGGTGAAGACCCCACACAGCGGGTATCACCGTCGCGTGGGCGTCGAGCGACCGTTCTTCGAGGGATGGTACTTTCGCGTGACGCTTCCTCGAGAGCGACAGAGCGCGAGTTTGATTTATCACGTCTACGACCCGGATCTCCCGAGTTCGAGGCGTCACGGCGCCGGCGCGCAGGTGTGCGCGCCGGGAGGAAAGTATTTATACGCCGAGAGCCCGAACGGGGCGAGTGGATTCACGGCGTCGGCGCACGCGTTGGAATTGGCGTTGACGCGCGGCGGCGACGAATTCTTCGAGGTGGCGAGAGAGGGCGCGAGACATCGCGGATGGCTCACGAGCGAGGGCGAGGACGAGACCGGGCCGTGGAGCGGTGGATGCGCGGCGAGATCGGTGCGTTGGGACATCACCGTGACGCCCGTGCGCGGATGGGGCGGTGGCGTCGGTGCGAAGATGGTTTCGCCGGCGGGATGGATGACGGCGCTTCCGGTGTTCGAGCCGCATTGGCAGGTCACCATGGCGCACGGTTTGGCGAGTGGGTGGATCGAAACGGACGGCGATCGCGTGGAGTTTAGCGATTGTCCGGCGTACAGCGAGAAGAATTGGGGCGGGGCGGGATTTCCGTTGAAATGGTGGTGGACGCAGTGCAACTCGTTTCCGGATTATCCAGACTTGAGCATCACGGCGACCGGGGGTAATCGCGGCGTCGTGATGCTGCCGAACGTGCGCGAAGACGTCGGTGCCGTGGGTGTGCATTTCGGCGACCGATTCTTCCAGTTCGTTCCCGCGCAACAGGTCGAAGGCGAATCGCCCGACGGATACGGCGCCGAGGCGGTGCTCGAGGCGAGCGCCGTCACGTGGGACGTCGAGTGGGGTAAATGGAGCGTCACCGCCGTCGGCGAGCGATACGAGTGTTCGATCGAGGGCGCGTGCACCGACACCGACGAGTCAACCGTCATCCGCGCCCCCACGGACAGCCTCGACGACGGCATGGCGCCGCTCTGTCGCGAGACGTTCACGGGATCCATCGTCGTCTCACTCTGGCGTCTCGACGCTCGCGGCGAGCGTCGCGAGACCATCATCGACGCCGCCTCGAGCGACACCGCGTGTCTCGAGATCGGCGGCGGTCCTTGGATCGCCCCCTACCGCGCCTCGGCCGAGATTCGCGCGCCGCTCGGCCCTTTCATGGGTCTCCCGGTGGACGTCGCCGCCGTCGCCGCCGTCCTCTCGCCTTTCGGCGATCTCTTCCCGGGTCTCTGACGCGCGCTCGCGTCACCGCCTCACGATACCCTTCACGCCTTCACGCGCGTCGCGCCGCGTCTCGCCGTCGCAGACTGTAAAACACCCAACCGACGAAAAGCGCAAAAAGTGCAAAAGTGCTAGCTACCCGACACAATGACGCGCGCGCGTCTCGCCCTCGCCCTCGCCCCTCTCCGCGCGTCGCCCCTCCGCGCCCCGCGTCTTCATCGCGCTCACCGCGCCTCGTCCGATGACGTCGATGTCCCCCCGCGCGTCGGTGACGTCGTGCGCGTCGAGTGCGCGTCCGTCACCACCACCGGTGAGGGCGTCTGCCGATTGCCCGACGGGCGCGTGTTTCTGTGCCGAGGGGCGACGCCCGGGGAACGCGTCGAGGCGACGGTGACGCGCGTGAAGAAAACCCTCGCGCGCGGGACGAAGACGCGAACGATCGAACCGTCGCCGCGTGCGGTGGAGCCGAGGTGTCCCCATCACGGGACGTGCGGCGGGTGCGAGTGGCAACACCTCGCGTACGACGCGCAGGCGGCGCTCAAGCGCGACGTCGTCGCAGACGCGATGACGCGCGTGGGGAAGGTGCACGACGCAAATGCTATCGTCGATGCGTGCGAACGAGCGGTGGAGACGTACGAGTATAGGAATAGGATGGAGTTCGCGTTCGCGCCGTCGACGAGCGAAGGCAAAGGCGTCGACGTGGGACTTCGGCCGAGAGGGTCGAACGCGTCGGTGGTGGATGTGAGCGCGGGGTGCGCGTTACAGAGCGACGAGGCGAACGCGGCGCTGATGGCGGTGCGAGAGACGTTACGTCGATTGGCTGGGGAAGTCGAGGCGTTCGATCGAACGAGCGGGAAGGGGACGCTCAGGAGCGTGACGATTCGGACGGCGACGGCGAGCGACGGGAAGAGATCCGTCATGGTGAATCTGCACACGACGGCGAAGGATGGGGAATTGACCGAGGGTCCGGTCGCGGAGTTGGTGAGCGACGTGTCGAAAGTCGACGCGGTGTCGAGCGTCGTGCACACGTCGGTGCCGAACGAAGCCGAACTGCGACGCGCCGGCGGCGGTCGTACATCGAAATTCGTCAAGGGACGCAAAGCGAACGCGAACGCGAAGAAAAAGGTCGTCGCGCTGTACGGGGACGACGTCTTGGTGGAATCTCTCGATGGTTTACAGTTTGAACTCTCGTCCGCGTCGTTTTTTCAAACGAATACCAAACAGGCGGAGACGTTGGTACGAAGAGTGCGCGATGCGTGCGGATTCAGTGGAAACAAGACGGAGATCGTGCTCGATCTCTTTTGCGGCGCCGGGACGCTCGGTTTGAGCGTAGCGTCGGAGGCGTCGCGCGTGATGGGATGGGAAGTCGTTCCAGAGGCTGTCGAGGACGCGAAGAGGAACGCGGAGATTAACGGCATCGTGAATGCGGATTTTTACCGCGTCAACTTGGCGAAACTGAACGCGTCCAAAGGCGCGCAGGGACTCTTGAAAACGGCGGATGGGAGAACGCTGCCGATGCCCGACATCGTCATCACCGATCCCGCGAGACCAGGGATGGACGCCGCGCTCATAGATATTTTGCGTAAAATCGGCGCAAAACGCATCGTCTACGTCTCATGCAATCCGTCGACGCAGGCGCGTGACTTGCTGGCACTAACGAGCTCTTCGACCGGACCGGGCGACACCGCGTACGAATTCAAGTCGTGCACACCCGTCGACATGTTCCCGCACACGCCGCACGTTGAATCCATCGCCGTGCTGGACGCGACGACGTGTAATGTATAACGCCGGCGTCTACGCTTCTACTCACGGATCCGACGCTCCGTGTCTATCGACTATACTTTGACTCCGTTGAAACGCGATGCTCTCGCCCGTCTTGGCGTTTCTGTACACGACGCCCTCGCCCGCGTAAATCGAAGTATTCATTCGCTTCATCATTCGTAAATATCCCCACTCGCTCGCGATTCTCTGCACGAAGACGCGATGCCACCCCTCCTCCCCTCTCACCCACTCCTTCAACGGTCGCTCCATCTCATCGAACGTCGTCTCGAGACATCCGAGTCGCCACAACACGTGCGCGAACGCCGGCGCGCAGTCCTCGCAGAGCCGCTCGATCGCGTCGGCGCCGCCGAGCGCGTCGCCGCACCTCTCCACCGCGCGTCCGCACGCGTCCGCGTCCAGCGTCAACAGACCCGGTCGTTCGACGACGATTTCGAACACGCGCGGGGAACACGAGCGCGGAAGCGCCGAACAGAGCGCGCGAAGACGCGCCGCGACGTCGGACGCCCGCACCTCGTCTCGCACGCGCCGCCCCTCCACGGTGACGCCGAGCTGCTCGTGCGCGCGGTCGTCGAGAACCAAGAGCGCGCGCACGACCGCGTCTCGCGACGACGTCGACGCGGGCGCGTCTCGCGACGACGTCGACGCGGGCGCGCCGTCGTCGTCGTCGAGACGGGCGAACGTTTTCGTCTCGGCGCGAAAAGCGACCGGTGAGGATGACGACGACGTCGTGGACGACGCGCGCGCGCGCGCGCGCGATGACGACCCGTCCGCGCGACGACGAGACGACACCGCGCGCGCGCGCGTCGCGCGCGCGAGAAGGGTCGTCGTCGTCGTCGTGCCTCCGCGTTCGCGCCCGAATCTGGGGCGGCGGGGACGCGTTTCGCGTGCTACAGACGACTCGTCGGATGATTACAATTCTACGCGCGCGGTGACGCGGGCCCGTGCTCGATGATGACGCTCAATCGAGGCGCCGTCGACTACTCCTGAGCACGCGGGCGCTCGATGGACGGGGCGACCGATCGACGTCGATCCCTTTCTTCGGCGGTGCTCGCGCGTCTCGCGTCTCGCCGTTCGCCTCGGCGACGAAGCCTCTCCTCGCGTCTCGAACGAATTTCCCGAAATCGTTCGTTCGATTGCACTCATCCACGAGCGCGTCGATATTTTCCAGTCTCGGCGCGCACTCCACCACCTCGTACGCGCTTCCTCGTAATCGTACGCCGAGCACGAATTCGCGCTCGGGCGCCGCCGCGTCGACGTATTTAAACGCCAGTCGCAACTTTTCCGCGTCGCCGTACTCGAAACGCAATCCCAACCTCTCCGCGTACGTCGCGCTCGCGTGTCGCAGCGCGTCCAATTTCGCCATCGCGCTCGCGCTCGTCACCTTTTCCTGCGCTCGATCGATGCTCATGCGCTCCAGACGCACCTGTTCCCGCAAGAGCGCCAACTGTTCGGGAAGCCCATCCGCGAGTTCCCTCGCCGCGTTCGCCTCCTCGAGCGCCTGTTCCGCCTCGAGCTCGTACCGCTGCGCCTCGGCCTGGTTCTCCGCCGCGCGCTCGCTCAGATTTCGCTCGCGCTCGATCAATCCCTCGTACTCCCGCTCCAATCGATGGAGATTGCGCTCGTGCGCATCTTTCAAACGTCTCTCGCGGGCGACGTTTTCGTTGATCCACCCGTCGATGATGTCGCGGAACTCGGCGAGTTCGCGCTCGAGGCCGTTGACATCGACGTTTCGCGCGCGCATACTCGCGCGGGCGCGTGTCGAGGCGAGGCGCGCGCGCGCGAGTGGCGTTGAATGGGCTCGAGCTCATTTAAAGTTTTTTCGAGCTCGAAGGCGAGGCTTCGCGCGAACGCGAGCGGGAAACGAATGCGTGTGAGCGCGATGAGACGCAGATGTTCGCGAGAGTGCGCGTTACGATCGAGAATTAATAGCCGAGTTTTTTGTTGAGCGCGCTCGTGCCGTCGCCGGATTGCCCCGCGGGGGCGGTCCACTCGACGTCGCGGGCGTCGGCTTCGTCGTCTGAGAGACGGCGAGCGCCCGAGGAGGCGTCGATGAGACGTTGTATGTCGGACATGACGACGTCTTCGGTGGACGGTTTTGCGTCGTCGTTGTCGTTGGATTCTGATGGTCGTCCAGAGGGCGCTCGCCGCGTCGGCGCGGCGGTGGGACGCTTGCGAATCTCCAAACCGCCCGCTCGGACTTGGTCGGGCATGAGAAATCCGTCGTCGTCGTCGTCGTCGTCGCGAACCGGTGCATCGGTCGTCGGTTCGCGCGACGGCGGTGGTGACGGTGGAACGGGCGGTGTGGGATCGGGAACGCGTGGCGGTTCTCTCTCTCGCGCGAGTTCCGCTTCGTCGACGACGACCGGTCCGTCCTCGTCTTCGGCGGCGGCGCGGCGGTCTCTCGCCGACGCCGCGGGCGCGGGGTCGCCACCACCGGTAAACTGGCGTTTCTCCTGTAAATTACCCTGTTCCTCCCACTCCGCCTGTCGTTTCGCCTCGGCGTCGCGTTTTTGACGCGACTCGAGCTCTTCCGCGCGCTTGGCCTCGGCGAGCTCGGCGCGACGTTTCGCCTCCTCGGCGCGTTTCGCCTCTGCCTCCTCGGTGTGCTTTCTTATCGCGTCTCCCTTGGTCGAACCCGGTCGCAACTCCTCGGTGGGATCGGCAAGCCTGAGCAATCTCGACACACGCTCGAGTTCGGAGATCTTGTCCTCGAGCGTCACGCGAAGTTTATCGACTTGTGCCGTAAATCTCGACGCGCCGATTTCGTCCATGTACGCGTCCAACTCATCGCAGTCGTTCGATAAGCCTGACGTGCGCTGTCTCTCCGCGCGCGCCGCCTCTTCAGTGACGGAGATCAGTTCCTCCATCTCCGCGATTGATGCTTCGAGCGCGATTCGTTTATCCCACAACGTCGTGGCGGTTTCCATAGTCTGCGGCGTCGACGATTGTCCGCCAGACTTTTTGGAATCTTTCCGCCGTTTCCTACGCGCACTCGAACGATCGTAAAAGTCATCCTCATCGTCGCTCCCTCCTTCCTCGTCGTCTTTCGAGTTTTTATGATCGCGTCTTCGACGCTTGGACACGCTTCCCTGAAGTCCCAGGCTCACGCGAAGCGACTCGTTGAGCGTCTCGTCGGCGTCCTCGATCTCTTCCTCCAATTGTTCGATCGCGCGTTCGATCGCGGACAAACGCGTCGTCTGTCCTGCGGTGAGACCGCCTTCTTGTTGAGACTCCTTGGCGCGTATGCGATCAATCTCAGAGCGCATGTTTGCGATTTTCTCCTCTCTCCGCCGAATGTTGTCCTTTTGCTTCTCTTGTTTATCACTAAATGTACCGTCGTGCGTGCGCCAATCCAACTCCTCGAACGCGCGCTGACGCTCGGCGATCTCTTCATCTGCGCCCATCATCCCCCACGACGACCCAGCCTTGGCGGCGGCATCCTCCGCCGCCTTGGCCGCGCGTTCCGCCTTTAATTTTTCGAGCTCGAGTTTCGCCTCCTCCTCCGCCGCGCGTTCCAACGCCGCCAGCGCTTTCATCTCCGCCGCGCTCAACCCTTCCTCCGGCATCAAACTCTCATCCCCGTCCAACACGTACGCCCGACTCGACTCTCCGAGCTTGATCTGATCCCCCACCCGCACCGGCGCGTGCACTCCCGGTTTGACGCGTCGTCTATTCACAAACGTCCCGTGCGCGCTCCCGCAATCGAACACGTACGCCTCCGTCCCCCCACCTCTGAACTGAATCACGCAGTGCAACCTCGACGTCGACGGGTGTTCGACGACGACATCGCACGACGGATGTCTCCCGAACGTCACGTGTCCCCGCCGCTCGACGTCGCCGCTCGGTGTCGGCGTCGCGTCCAGCCGCGTCCTCCCCATCACCGCGCCCCCCTTGACGACGTCCACGTGAAACTCCGCGCTCGGCGGACCGCCCCACGGCGGCACGGCGTACGTCTTTCCGATCGGCGGCGCCGCCTCCGCGTCGGCGGAGGACGTCGTCGTCGGTTCGCGCGCGCGCGGCGGCGGTGGGCGCATGATGCGCCTCTCTCCTCCGTCGCTCGCTCGCGTCGCGAGAGCGAGAGCGAGAGCGCGCGAGAGAGAAAAACGCGCGCGCCCGCGTCGACGCGCGCTCGTCGACGCGCGATCGCGCGCGGCGTTCGCGACGCGGGCGAGATGTGCCGCGAACGATGACATTCATCCGACGCATCGTCACACCGCCGCGCGATGCGCGCGCGCGCGAGCGGTCTCGCGCGATGACGGTGGCGCGACAATTATTCTCGGACGCGTCCGCGGCGACGGCGAGCTCGGACGCCGACGGCGGTGCGCGCGCGATGAATGCGCGAAGCTTAGCGAAAGATGACGAGAGAGATGACGACGGCGACGCGTCGCGCGAGGGCGAGGGCGAGGGCGCGATCGCGGGATTGAGTCCGATCGAATCGAACGTTTCGCGCGTCGCGATCGAGGACGAGCGCGAGACGTGGACGAGTCCGAGACCGACGGCGGAGGGCGAGGCGTCGTTTCGATTCGACTCGACGTTCGATGCGAGCCCGGCGCGGGAGATGGACGACGACGCGTCGTTCGAGAGCGCCGACGCGACGATGATGGGGTTGAATGCGACGTTTGAGAGCGTGGACGCGCGCGACGCGACGTTTCACAGCGCGATGGTGAATCGTTCGACGTCGAGCGACGATTTCGAATTCGACGACTCGAAACGGGCCGAAAAGAAAAAGTTTCGAGCGCGCGTCGAGACGGTGATTCGGGCGGTGATGACGTTGGTGGGTGGTGTCGTCGTCGCGCGCGAGGCGGCCGCGCGCGTGAGCGCGAAGATGGAGACGCCGGAGCGACGCCGCGAGTAGACCGGTTCGAGCGCGAGAGCGTCGAACGAACGGACGAGGAGCGCGGCGAGAGAACATCGCTCGACTATTCGACTATTGACTGCGTTGCATCGCTACGATGTGCTACCTAGTGTATGTGTGAACTTTGAATTGTAAGCTACGCGACTTTTCGACACCGCGGCGCTCGACGCTCACGGGCTCCTCGCCTCCTTCTCCAACTCTCTCGCGAGATCCCTGAGCGCCTCCACGCGCTCGATCACGCGGTCGACGCTCGCGTCGACGCGCGCGATGTCCCTGGCGTATTCCTCGCGCAGCGCATCGTTCGAGCGCTCGCGCTGAAGCGCGGCTTCGAGCTCGGTTCGTCGCCGCGTGAGTCTTCTCCCGCGAGCCAACGCCGCCGCCGCGCGTCGACGCACCTCCTCCAGCGGCGGTGACGACGACGACGACGACGACGACGAACGCGTCGTCACCGCGCGAGGCGCGACGCCTCGAGTCGAGGGCGCGAGCATGCGCGCGTCGGCGACTGTGAAAGAATGACATTTTTCTTCCTCGATCATTCATCCATGTTTAGTGTTCGGTCGACCGACGCCACATCGACGCTCGCGTCGAGCGACGCTCGACCGCGCGACGCTCGGCCGATCGCAGACGATCGTCCCTCGCGTCACGCGCGCGTCCATCTCGCGCGTTCGACGCCATGGTGCGCATTCCCGGTCGACGCGAGAACTCGCTCGAGCGGCGGGACAGCGAGCGCGAATCGCTCTTGACGCCTCGCGAGGGCGGCGCTTCCGACGCCGCGACGCGCGAGGAGGAGCGACGACGCGAACATCATCGCGGATGGCATCGCGTCGTCGTCGCGTGCGCCGTCACGGGCGCGGCGGCGCTGGCGATCGGGTACGCGCTCGGGGACGCCGGGGTGTTGGCGAGGCATCTGCACCGAAAGCATCATCATCACAGGCATCGCGGGCGTCGTAAGATGCACGATCACCGCGAGAGTCATCGCGCGCATCACCGCGATGACGATGGGGACGATGGGAACGACCGCGCGGTGGCGTCCCCGAAAGTGGTGGTGAACAAGTACCCGTCGACGCGAGCGCCCGGCGGGCCGGCGCCTCGCGGGCGCGCGGCGTCTCTGGCGGTGTCGTCGCTCGGCGGCGCGCGCGTCGATGCGGCGTGGGATGAGGCGTTAAAAAACGCGCCGCGGTCGTGTGCGCACGCGCAGTACAGGCGCGAACACGATCAGACGTCCATGTCCGAGAGCGAGAGAGCGTTGTTGAGAAACGTCACCTACGTGAGCGGATTTTGGCGACTCAAAGAGTCGCACAGAGAGCCTCTGGCGTATTTGAAGGGGTTGAGGGACACCCCGTGCGAGACGGGTGGATTCGGTATGAACGTCGTCTTCGTGCAAGACAGTTCGAAGATGTGCAACTACGTGATGCGGCTGTACCACCGCGGGTTACAAGACGGCGGCAAGTTTAAATTCGGTCGAGGAGCCGCGACGTGTTTGGTCATGTCGCCGAACGAGTTCGAGGACGTCACTCCGGCGGGATGCGAGGACGATCAGTTTGAATTACACAAGATTTGGTACAATAAAGTCGGTCTCACGCAGAGAATCGCGCAAAAAATAGAAGACGGTGAGCTCTCCGGCGACTTTAAGGCGTCGCACTACTTTTGGTTGGACGGCGACATCGCGCGAGGCGTCGTCGGCGCCGTTGGACGCTTCCCGCGCTTCGCGCCGGTGTTGCGCGCGATCCGCCAGGAAGGAAAGGAGGATAAGATGATGGTGCAGTGTTACGCGAGCGAACACAAATCCGATTGGTCGTACGCCAACGTTGGCTCGAGCTTCGGCGGCTCGGCGAATCTGGGCTTGCCCGCGTCGAATGGATTTCGCAAGTGCAAGTGGATGCGTCACGAGGTCATCTCCAACATATTCGGTGGCTCGGCGAGCGCGTTATCGCGTTTTAGAAACGCGTGGATCGGGTATCTCAACGCCACCGTGCCGACGAACGCGAACATGGGTACACCGACCGCCGAGAAGACGTGCAATTGTCCGAGCGAAGAGTTGCTCTTCACCACCATGGCGAACGACGACGCGTATCGCGACGCGTTCCCGGTGGCGACGTGCGCTCGCACGGTGCTTCGCGTGCCGTTCGGTGAACAATACGACGAGGCGGAGACATAGACGACGACGACGACGACGATGACGACGCGTGGGGTTCTCGCTGTGTTCTAGACTACTATTGTTTGTAATTGATGCTAACGTTTTCGCGCGCCTCGCGACTGTCTGCTCGCCGAGCCCATTTTCGCTTCATCGTCGGCGACTTTCGGCGTCGCGGGTACAGACGCGCTCGGTTCTTCGGGCGTCTCTTCCAAGGTCTGCGCTTGTTCGCCGGGAGCGTCGGGAGCGACGGGAGCGACTGAGGCGTCATCTTTCGAAGCCAGGTCGGCGCCCGCTTCGTCCTCGTCCTCATCGTCGTCGTCCTCGTCGTCCTCGTCGTCCTCGTCGTCCTCGTCGTCCTCGTCGTCATCGTCGCCATCGTCGTCATCGTCCTCGTCATCCTCTTCTTTCTCTTCTTCCTCCTCCGCCGCCTTCGTCTCCTTCGCCGCGGCCGCCGGCGGAACCGCGTCGTCGTCATTCATCACGTCTCGCATTTCAACCTCCATCGCCTCGGGCGCAGGCTCGGCGTCACCCTCCATCGCCTCGGGCGCCGGTTCGGCGTCACCTTCCACCACCTCTCGCGCCTCGGCGATCGGGTCGATCATCTCCTGTCCATCTCGAGGCTGCGACTCGCTCGGTTCGCCCTCGCTCGACGTCGGTCCTCCGCTGCTCGGCGAGCCGCCGTCGACGCGGCGTCTCGAGCGTCTCTTCTTGTCGCGCCTCTTGTCGCGCTTCTTCGAGCCCTCCGTTTCCTTCGAACCGAACTTTGAACGCGCCTCGATGAGAGACTCGGACGTGAGCTTTGAGAATAAGCTCTCCTCCTCGTCGTTGGCGAGCTCCTTGGCGACGTCGGAACCGAACCATTTGTGCAGCGTCCCGTACATGAGCAAACACGTCAAACCAAACGAAATCGCCGTCATCATCTGCATCCCCAAGATGACCTCATCGCACACCTGCGCCGTGGCGAGCTCGATGGTGTCGCTCATGGGTTGACACGAACCCAAACCCTCGTCAATCTTCGTCTTTTCAATCTCGAAATTCTGCCACGCAGCGTTCAACGCGAGCATGTTGGGCGACGACCCGTACTCGTCGTGTAAACCCTCCCGTAAGGTCTCGAGGTCCGCTTTCAGCGAGTCCTCGTCCTTGTGTAACTCTTGTAAGTAATCCCCGAGTATGTACCCGAATCGAGGGCACACAAAGTACAGCTGAATGTTTTCTGGAACTTGAAACTCCACCATGCCCTCGTACGCGAAGCACACCTCGGCGCCGATGACGGACACCGGCCAATACAGCGACGTCACCAAAAAACAATACATGAGCGTGAACAGGGGCAGCGCGCGAATGAAGAATTCTGGCGTCATGCGTCCCGGTTTCGCCTTCCACCACGTGCTCACCGGTTTCTTGCTGTGATGAACGATGATGGGCAACACCGAGTTGAACAAGAGACTTAACAACACAAACATGAGCAACGACATGCTCAGCGCGTAGAGATTCGTAAACGTCTGCGTCCACTTTAACTCTTCCAAATCTTGAATGAATTCAATCGATAATCCGTGGTTTATCAACGCCGTCGTGAGCGTCTCCATGACGGTGGAAATCGCCCCCGCCGCCCCTACGTCGTTCGCCTCGTTCGCCTCTCGTCGCAACAACGTCAACGCATCATCCATCGTCATCATCGGCGTTCCGATGTTCCGCATCCCCTCCTGTCCATCCGACGCCCACCCCTCTATCGTCTCCAGCGTCGCCAATCCTCCTCGAAATCCCTCCACCAATCCGATCATCGCCGCCGGGACCAACGCCACGCACACGCACACCGTGATGATCGCCCTCGTCTTGGCCTCTTTGATGTTTGTGTTTTCAAATATCGTCTTATTCTTCAGCGTAAACTGTCGATAATACGCCAACGACACTCCCGCACCGACGATTCCCGGGATCCCGTACGTGAACGCGATCCCGATGCACGAGTTTTTCAATCCGTGCGCGCTAAAGTGATGAAACGGAAGTTTGTGCACGAGCTCGCGCATGTCGAGCACGTACGACATGGCGAGATATCGCGTCTCTCTCGAGAGGGCGCGCGACTTTGTCTCGTTCCGTGGGTCTCTTCGCGCGCGCGCGAGTGCGATTCACCGGACGCGCGCGGGAATGACGTGTGGGTCGATGGGTCGGGGTGTTACACAATCAGAGACGCGGGACGGGACGGGACGGGACGGGACGAGGGAAAGGAATCCTCAATGGGACGCATCTCGACGCGATAATCGTCACCTGGATGGGTCTTGACGACGACGACGATGGATTTGAAGCCGCGAATGAGACGAACGACGTCGGTGGCGTCGACGGCGTCGACGATGGCGCCGTCGCGAGGGTCGCGCGTCTCGAGTCTTCGCACGCTCGGACGGTGGAGCGCGAGGAGACCCGAGCGAGGGTGGAAACAAAACGACGCGTCTCGACATCCCTTGATGACGGCGGTGAGACGTAACGCTTTCGTACCGATCAAACGGAACAAAAGGACTCGATGTGCGACGTCGGAGACGGCGAAAAAGTCAAACGGCGGCGGGGAAGAGGCGACGCGAAGAAACCGTCTCGGCGCGTCGACGAAGGCGGCGTTCCACGTCGCCTTTTCTAATCGAAGGCTCGACACCGCGTCTAAATCTTCGCCCTCATACACCACCGCGTCTACGTCTAACGGCGCGGACGCATCGACGAAGGCTGTCTTCACGACGCCCAACGCCGTCGATCCGAGCGCGCGAAACGCCGAAAACACCGACCGCGCGGCGTCGCGACCACCTCCGCTCGCGCGTCCCGCCGAACACGACGCCACCGCCGCACCACCCACCGCGATCAGCGTCACTTCACCCTCCCCACTCGGCGCCCGTCGTCCAAACGCCGCCACCATCGGTTCCAATCTCGGCAACGACCACCGCCGCGTCGCCGTCGTCGTCGTCGCGTCCGTCTCGAAGACCCTCGACGACGTCGACGCGTACCCACCGTTCGCGTCGATCCTCGTCACCGACGTCACGTCCAGACGACACGTCATCCCGCGTTCGTCGTCGTCACCGTCACCATCGCACCATCGCACGTACCCATCCGCGTCGCCGACGACGACGGCGCGCGTCCGCCTCCGGACATCCAGACACGTGGCGCATTTCCCACGCACGCGACACACGACCGATGCCGATGATGATGATGATGATGATGATGATGACGTCGATCCCCCACCCCTCGCGACGACGCGACGCACGATCGACCGCGGATCCTCCACCGAACGATGGTACAAAACGATCCCATCGCCCTCGTCCTCGTCGTCCACCGCGACGCACGCCCAATCGACGTCGCGCGCGTCCATCTGTCGGTCGGTCGGCGTCGCGGGCGGTGGTAACGGTCACGTGACCCATAAGTGTGACGTCGTGGACGTGACCATTGAGATTTTTATCGTGTGCTGGGGTATACTTAACGTTACATCTTCGGATGTAACATTTGATAAACGGAAAACAATACAGAGAAGATTAGCATGGCCCCTGCGCAAGGATGGTGCGTCGTCGTCCGTCGTCGACGCGCGCCGCACGCGCACGCTCGGAAGAGAGCGATCGAGACCCCATCGATGGGTCGTCACCGGCCGAATGCGGAGTGACTGACCGTCGCGCGTTCGTTCGTTTCCGTCGCACGCAGACACACAATAACTCTGAAAAGTTACACTGTTTTTTTTGTGTTCCAGTATGTGTCATTTTTCCGGGGAGTGGAATGAAGACATGCGCCGGGCCGGGCCGACGACTGTGTCCCGCGCGCGCGTTCTCGACGCGACGAGGCGACGCGACGGACGGTGGACGGTTCGGAGGAGACGGTCGGCCGGCGTCGATTTTTTTTGTGCGGCGTCGTCCTCCGTCGTTCGTTCGTTCGCCACGAGGGACCTTCGATCGTTCGTTCGCGTCGCGCGCGCGCGCGCGCTCGTGCGCGATGCCCTGCGCGCGAGTCGCCGGCTCGCCGACGCCGACGCGCGACGCGAAGTGACGGAGGAGATCGCGAGGTACGCTCGAGATTTCCCCGGACCGATCGCGGAGGCGAGCGAGGAGGAGGGCGCGCGCGCGCTCGCGGAGGCGAAGCGACGAGTGCGCGAACTCGAGGAGATGATCGGCATGGTGGAGTGAGCGATGACGGGCGCGCGCGCGGCGCGGATAGCAAACTCGCACGTCGGGCGAACGTTTACGTTAGCGAGAGATGCGGTGCGAGTGGTGGAGTCCGCGGTGGACGGCGCTGGGGTGACGTTGGCGGCGGCGACGGCGCTGCCGCGGGGCGTCGTCGCGGCGGAGACACCGTTTCGCGAGTGGGCGACGCGAAGCGCGGCGTTCGCGCGGAGCGTCGGTGGGGCGGTATTGACGCCGTTTGAGAGCGAATCGGACACGTTTCGTGACACCGTGGCGTTGGCGTTGTGTCTGTTGAATGAACGGTTCGGGGGCGAGTCTTCGTACGCGTCGACGCTTCCCGAATCGTTTGATTTTTCGGACGCGGCGTCGAGCGACGCGCGCGCGATCGCGCTCGAGGGGACGTCGACGCAAGCGCGCGTGCGGCGTCGCGGTGCGTTCGTGCGCGCGGTGAGCGAGGCGACGTCGTTATCGACGCGCGACGTCTCGTGGGCCGTCGGCGCCGTATCGTCTCGCGCGATGAAAAACGACGCCGTGCCGTACGCGGTGGTTCCCGGTTGCGATTTATTGGACCACGCGTCGTCGCCGAATTGCGTCGTGCGACGACGAGACGACGACAAGTCGTCGCCGAGCGTCGTCGTCGAGACGACTCGCGACGTCGCCGCGGGCGAACGACTCACCATCAGTTACGGACGCTCTCTGTGTAACGATCGCGCGTTGCGCATGTACGGATTTTGCGCCGACGAACTCATCGTCAACGATACCCGAGACGTTCTCGTTCGAGGACTCGGGTCGTTTCTCGGCGTCCATCCGTCGAACGACGCGTTCGAGGAGAGCGTGCGTCAAGTCACCGAGAGCGGCGCGAGAGACGACGCCAGAGACGCGTGGACCGCCGAACGCGAGGCGTGGTCGAGATCCGAGGAAATCGCGTCGGCGAAAAGTTTCGATGTCGACGACTCGTGGATGCGTCGCGTGGCCGTGCTTCGTCGAGGTCAAGCGGAAATCATCGACGCGTACGTACGCGCGTTCAAGTAGACGAAGACGAGACGCTGTGAGCGTGGTCGTCTCGTAGTAATGCCTAGAGTGCTAGCGCTAGTTACATCGTTCATCTACTTTGCTTTGCCTCCTCGTCGTCGTAATTTAGGGGTTAGGGTTTCTTGCCGCCTCATCCTCGTCCTCGTCCTCGTCGTAATCCGCGGGATCGAACGAGATTTCGACGTCCTTCTTCTTGTCGTCGTCGCCGTCGTCGCCGCCTCGTTCGTCGCCCTCTTGCCCCATCATTTGTCTCTTCGCCTCTCGCATCATCGTCTGTGCCTTTTCGCTTCGCAAAAACATGTCGCGCACCTTTTCCTCCGTCTCGTTCGCCACGCGCACGATGGCGATCGGATTCGGATCGTCGTTTGCCCACCGCACGCTGAGCGGCTCGGCGTCGTCTCGCGGCCACAGCGTCTGTCCGTTCATCGCCTCCTTTGCAAACTCCGCCGACGCGCGAAATTTGAACCGCACGAACGCGAACCGACGTTCGAATTTCACCGACACGTCCTCGATCGGACCGAACTCGCCGAATTGCGCGCTCACCTCGTCGTACACGCGCTTGGCGTCCCAATTCGGATCCACCGAACCGCCGAAAAACATGTACAGCGTCCTCCCCACGCGCATGTACGACCCGGTCCCGTCGTTATCGTTCCGCTCGCGGTGATGTTTCGGTCGTCCGAATATGTCCAACATCATGTGATTGTGCGCGTCGTCAAACGCCGTCGGCAATCGATGTAAATACTCGCACCCCTCGCCGCTCGCGCAGCACCCGCGCGCGAAGTGATAACACAACGCCTTCACTCCCGCCGCGTCCCCCCGCGTGGTCCCCGCGTCCAGTATCGGCGCACACCTCGTCACCGCCTTCGGCGTGTCGTGATACCCTCTCGCCGTCGACTTCCCCCACCACACGTTAAAGTCTCGATTCGTCGCCTCGTCGCGCGCGCGCCGAATCCTCGGCCCCGTCTCGGGATCGTACTGCGTCCTCGCCGCTCTCGATTTACTCACTCGCTCGCCCTCCTCGGTCCACATCTTCATCGAAAAGTCCACGCCCGCGTCCTCGCTCGGGAGATCGAACGCGTCGCCCCCTCGCGCGCGCGCGCCCTCGTCGTCGTCGGTCGTCCCGCGGTCGGTCCCGCGCGCGCGTTTCCCTTCCCTCGCGCGCGCGCTCGGCGTCGCCTCCTCGCTCGATCGTCGCTTCGGCGGCGGCGGACGCGTCCCTTTGTACACCTCCCTCGCGTCCATGTCGCGACGCGGGACGAGGACGACGCGCGCGGAGATGTCCCGCGACATTCGGCGCCTCGCGTGCCATTTCGAAAATCGACATGATGACGCTCACGCGCGCGTCGACGTCGCCCGAAACGCGCGCGCCGAGACGCGCGCGCGTCGACGGTGACGTCGCGCGAACGCCCGAGCCGAGCACGTCGACGCGCGCGCAGGATTCGGACGAGGAATCGAACGATGACGATGACGACCGTTCGCCACAGATGAAAGATGGGGCGAACGATGATTCGCGCGCGAGAGGCGAGAACGACGCCGCGCGGACCGTGAACGCGCGAACGGTGATGGCGAGGGATGTATCTCGCGACCGCGCGCACGTGGTGGACGGTGACGGTGGGTCGTGGTCGGCCGCGCGCGTGCGCCGCGCGGCGCTCGAACACGACGGCGCGTGCGCGATGCGCGTGCGGGAACGCGACGCGGATGGGAGGACGCGAGAGCGGGTCGTCGTCGCGAGGGTGCGCGTGTTGACGGGGCGCGCCGGGAGCGGAGGGGACGAGGAGGAAGACGACGAGGAGGATGAGGGAAAAGAGAGGCGAGACGGCGCGGCGCGCGCGCACGATTCGAGAATGATTCGCGTGCACGTGTCGTGCGATGATGATCCGTTCTTTTACCACGCGATGGAGGTGCGAGAGGAAGATTACGGACGGTTGCGCGCCGAACAGCGACTGGTGGTCGGATTCGATGAGTTTCCTCGGGCGTTGGTTCGATTGTTGCGCGCGTGCGAAGACGGAGACGCGACGGAGACGCCGACGACGGCGACGAGGAAGAGCGTGACGCACTGCGTGTTGGACGTGACGCGAGGGAAGAAGGGGAACGGGGAGGCGACGAGCGCGCTTTCCGTCGTCGAGACGAGCGATTTCAATCAATTCACGCACGTGCGGTTAAAGTTTAAACCCGCGTCTGATCGCGCGGCGAAACGCATCTTGGCTGGATTATTGCTCGACGCTCGAGAACGAGAGCGCGAACTCGCGCGATTTGAGAGTCTGTACGAGGAATCTCGGGCGATGGTGGAGCGCGCAAGAGCCGAGTCGCTGGACGCGCGCGTTGAGCTCGCCGAGGCGTCGGCGACGGGGAAACGGGAAATTTTGGATGAACTCGAGCGTCAACGAACGCGATACGAGGATGAAAAGCGCGAGCTGAGCGCGCGCGTGGATGAGGCGATTCGAGCGAAGAACGAGATGGAGCGAGAAAAACTCGCATCACAGGGTAAAGTGAGCGAATTGGCGACGAAACTCGGTTTGCTCGAGGGCGACGTCGCCATCACGAGGCGCGAGTTGACGCGCGTTCGAGAGGAGAACGCGGCGCTGGACGCGGAGATACACGAGAGAGATAAGGCGCATAGCGCGCGGGCGTTGCGGGTGGAGTGGCTGGAGAAACAGTTAGGGGATAAAGAGGAGGTTATCGATCTCTTGCGCTCGCGTCTGGACGCGGGTGAGGAGCACAAAGTCGCGTTGGCGTCTTCGTGGGAACAGACGCGCGTCGCGCTCGCCAGGGCGGAGGAACGCGTCGCCGCCAGCGCGAGCGAGATTAACAAAGGAAACGCCATCATCGAGGAGTTACAGAGCGACATTCGCAGTCTGAAGAGCAAAATGAAGATCCAGACCGCCGTCATCAAGCGACAAGAGGCGTTGCTCGATGAACGCGGCGCCGCCGCGCTCGCCGTCGCCGGCGAACGCGCCGAGCGTTCGCTCGAGACGCGCGAGCTCGTCGATCAAAACCGTCAGCTCACCGAACGAAACCAAACGCTCGACGCCGAACTCACCGACGCGAGAGCGACGCTGGAGAGTAACAAACGCGTCATCGATTGGCTCAACACCGAGCTCTCCGCCGCGTCTCTCCGCCGCGGCTCCGCGCCGCCGCCGCCGCCGCCCGCCGTCGCCGCCCCTCGCTCGCCCCTCATCGATCTCTCCTCCCCGACGCGCGCGTAACCAAAGTAACCGACGTAACTCACGAATACAGCGTCCCCCCGCCCGCCCCCTCTCCGCGCCCGCGTCCCCTCGCGTCCCCGCGCGTCTCCCGCGTCTCGCGCCGCGGAGGGGAACGAAGCTAAACCCTAAACCCTCTCTCTCGACACCCTCGCGCGCCCGTTGGCCCTCGCGCCCGCACACACCGGGACCGCCCGCACTCACCGACGCCTCGAGGTGCGCTCGACCTCTCGACGCGCGCGCGCGCGACTCCGACCTCGACCCTTCCTCGACGCGCGCGCGCGGAGACGATCGGTCGACGACGCGCGCGGAGACGCGAATGGGAACGACGCGCGCGAGGAGGATGAATCGACGCGCATTCGTGGGGGAATCGAATTCGCGACGCGCGCGCGCGACGATGGACGCGCGACGGAGGGTGGAAGACGATGGGATCGACGGCGACGAACGCGCGTCGTCGTCGTCTCGAACGCGCGCGCGCGAGGGCGGGGCGGGGGGGTGAGGGGACGCGATTGGGCGGTGATTTTGAAAAAAATGAACGTCACCGTTCAAACGGCTTTTTTTATGAAACGCCGCGTCGTCGCGCGCGAGGAGGAGGAGGGACGACGGCGCGCGGGGATGAGGGACGGCGCGCGAGCGGAGGGTGATGGGGTGTGGATGGAGTCGAGGTCGTGGACGGAGTCGAGGGGGGTGGGGCTGTGCGCGCGCGCGATGTGTGGAAGAGACGGCGACGCGAACGACTGACGAGACGAGACGGGCGTCGACCCGTCGCGTTTTCTCGCGCGCGCAGAGAGACGTACGCAAGATGAAGGCCGCCGCCAAGCAAGCACTCACGAAAATGGATTCCCCGATCGCGCTCGTCGCGGGGGTGACCGTCGGTATCCTGGCGCTCGGCATCGTCGTGCAGGTGTTGCTGATCGTCGCGTCGCTCTTCTCGGGCAAGAGCTCGACGAGCGGTAGACCGAAGCGCGACCGCAAGCCGACGACCAAGGCGCTCGAAGCCGCGCCGGCGCCCACTCGCGCGGCCAAGAAGGCACCGGTCAAGAAGGCGTCGTCCAAGAAGGCGTCCCCGGCTGCGGCCAAGAAGGCTGCCCCGGCCAAGAAGGCCGCCCTGGCCAAGAAGACGTCCTCCAAGGCGAAGCGCGCTCCGGCCAAGAAGACCTCTTCCAAGGGCATCGCGAGCCCGCGACGCTCGTCCCGTACGCCCACGAGAAAGTCCCGATAAATACTCAAACTTCGTTCGCGTTCGAGGTTGGGGGTCAGAGTGTCCGTTAGACCCAGAATTTGATCGATGTTGGTCGCTCTCTTGGCGCGGAGGAGGCGAGGCGAGACCTGTCGGGGTGTGAACGGGAGTCCGGACGTCGGTAGTGTCGGCGTCGCGAGCGACCGTTGTTTCTTTAAGTTCACCGTCGTCTGACGCACGTAGGTAATAGAAACTTACGTTGTTCATAGGAGAATCAGTTACAGTGAAGCGAATTTTTTTGCGCGGCGGCACCGCGCCGCTTTGTATCGAGTCGACGTCAACCGCGAAGAAAGATAAACGCCTCGCCGCGACAGACGAGTGGAACAGATGTGATTTTCTATCATTGCAAATGTTTTTCTTGCGCGAAGTCTACATAACCTTGAGGTGTTCGTACTTGGACACGTCGAGGCCGAGGTTGGTCATGAGCGCGTTCCAGCGCGGCGGTTCTTCGTCAAAGACGTATGTGAGCGGGAACGTCAAGACACCGCTACCTCCCATTCCGCGCAACTTCTTCACGCTCTCATAAATGCGCGACTGCGGGACGCAAACGGAAACCGCGTAGTATTCGCCAGCCTTGCCGCTACCGTCGGGTTGCGGGGTGTACACCGGCGCGATGGTCGGACCTTGCAAACCTCGCAACGTGGCCGCTTCGTTGAGCTTGGCCGCGACATCCTCCGCAGAGTCTCCGCGGACGTTCGCCGTCACCATGAACAAACTATCCGCGCGCAAGTGAGCCTCGAGACGCTCGAGAAGTTCGTGAACAATCTCTAACAAACCTTCGCGCTTCAACAAAGCCTCCCTCGACGCGACCAAAACCCCTTGGCTGTCGAGCACACGACCGCCCTCAATCTCCTTCAAGTTGTTCTCTCTCAGCGTCGTACCGCTGCTCACCAAATCGAGGATGCAATCGGCGGCTCCCATCGCCGGGGCAGCCTCCAACGCCCCGTCCGCGGTGGAAACCTCTACGTGGTCGAATCCGATATCCTTGAAGAATTGCTCCGCCACGTTTGGATACGCGGTGACGACTCGCAACGGTCGAGAGGGTCCCCACTTCGGGAGCGCCATCAACTCACGCATGCTGTTAATCTCGTCCCACGCCTGCGGAATTGCCACCGACAGATGGCACCCTCCGAATCCGAGCGCGTCGTGCACGATGACGATATCGTCATTCCCGTACGCAATCTCAGCCAACATGTCGTATCCGACGATGCCGATATCGATATCTCCGGACACAATCTTCCGCACCACATCCGTCGCGCGCTGAAACCACACCTCCATTCCCGGCACGCTCGGAATCTCCGCCGCGTATTGCCTCGGGTTGAGTTTCTTCACCGGAAGCTGACACGTCTTCAACAACGCCTGCGTGTCCTCCGCCATGCGTCCCTTGGACGGGATGCCCATGCGAATCGCCGATCGAGACTCGACCGGTTTACGAAACACTGCGCGCGATGTCACCCCACCGCGCGATCGCGCGTGCGTTCACTCGTCAGTCATTCCTTCGGTCCGATCGATCGCGCGCGCGGTCGTCGTCGGTTCCTCGCGCGGCGCGCGCGGCGCGCCCCCTCGGCGCGTCGCCCTATCCGCGAAATCTCCAATCATTCATTCACGCGCGTCGCGCGCGGTCTCCCGCGCCCCAGCGCGCGTTCCTCGCGCGTGCGCATCGATCGACTCCCTCTCGCGCGTCGTTCCCTCGCCATCGCTCGACGTCTCGCGCACCTTTCCCTTGCGGCTTCTCCGTCGCGCGAATGCTCGCCGCGATGGGCGTCGGTCGTCGCGCGCGCGCGGTGTGGGCACCGACGCTCCCACGCGTCGGTCGCGCGGGCGCGAACGCGAAGCGCTGCGTCAGCGTCGAGGTCGTCATCATCGCGCGCGTTCGTTCGATCGTCTCGCGTCGACGTTCGACGTCTCTCGGGGTCGATCGGCGGCGGGGCGGTGAGGCGACGACGACGACGCGTGACATCAGTGATTCTGTGTGATACTGTCGTTTTTCGGATACTATACGTATCGTGTGTCCGAGTATGACACTGCACATACCGTCTCGCGGTGGGTGCACGCATAGTGTGAACACGTTTCGATCGATCAGTCTATGGGGATGCAAAAAACCGCGACCGCGTCTCTCTCGTGCACACTGTTTACCCATACGTACGTACAGGACCCACGCATCACGCGCGCATTCGCGTCGCGCCGAGTCCCTCGACGACGCTCGAGACGACGACGCTCGAGACGACGACGACGACGGCGGCGGGTTCGACGACGACGGGTTCGGTCGCGCGCGCGTCGCGTCCCGAACGCGCGCGCGAGACGACGGGACGTCGACGTCTCTCGAATCATCATCACTCCCAGCCACCGCGCGCGGGGACGACGACGCCCATGTCGACGACGACGACGCGCGCGCGATCGAACGCGCTCGTCGTCGGCGGTGGACGCGTCGGCGCGTACCTCGCGCGCGCGTTACGCCGAGGAGGGGCGATGGAGGAGGTGGTGATGAAGACGTCGGGGAGACGACGCGAGAGAGCCGACGCGGGCGCGGAGACGCGAGACGCGGCGCGCGCGGTGGCGCTCGACGCGGGCGCGATCGTCGTGTCGAGATACGATGAATTGGAGGAACGTGAGATGGGGAAACACTTTGACGTCGTGTTCGTGGCGGTGAAGACGTACGCGTTGACGGCGGTGAAGAGAGAGATGGACGAGGCGGGGGTGACGTTCGCGCGCGTCGTCTTGGCGCACAACGGCATCGCGGAGACGCCGTTCGATGAGGAGAAATCTACGAGAGCGGTGATGCCGCAGTCGTGGGATATCGTGAAAACGCCGGGTGTTGGGTGTGGGTACGATATTCACGTGAAGAATGAGGATAAACCGTGGGTGTTGCCGAACACGGAGGGCGGACGCGCGGCGCGAGAGACGCTCGAGACGTGCGGCGTGGCGAGCGCGGCGACGGATGAATTCGAGTATCTGCTCATTCGTAAGTTTTTTATCAACGGTGTCGCGAATTTACTCGCCATCATCGGTGATTGTAACTGCGATGGACTCTTGCGGTGTCACCGCGAACGAATGGAGACGCTGTACGACGAAATGGTGGTCGTCTTGCGAAAACCGCACGCCGCGGGATTCGCGCTCGCGCCCGACAATTTCCGCGACGTCGTCTTCGAGGGATTGGCCACGTACAGGGACCACTTCCCATCCACGAAACTCGATTTCGACGCCGGCGCCAGGCTCGAGATCGACAGTCTCAACGGGTACGTCGTGCGGTGCGCCGACGCGCAAGGTCTCCCGTGCGCCGCGCACCGCCGTCTCGTCGACGAGGTCAACGCCCTCGTCGCCGCCCGCGACGCCGCGTCTCCCGCGACATCGTAGACACTCCACCACCACTCATAGCACCCTTAGTTTGTATTCACACGCGCGTCTCATCGGCGTCATCGACGCGCGACGCGCCGTCTCCGTCTCGGCGTCTCGAAAACGCTCTCGGCGAGCTGTGCAGTTTTCAAACCATCCCCCGTCTCCGCACACCCCCGCGCGTTGATGGTCGATCCCTCGCGCCCGCCGTCCATCGTCCGCGTCGTCGCCTTCTCCCTCATCGGCGCCGCTCTCGGTTTTCACGTCCAGAACGAGCTCGAGCGCGACTACAAGGCGAAGCAGTCGGACGCGTACGAGCGCTACCTCTCGAGAGGACGAGATTCGGACGAGCGCGCGCGCTCGAGGTAGCGCGACGCGGTGAGACGCGACCGACGCGCGGAGAGATTGGACATGGACGCGTCTCGTCGGCGGAGCGTCTCGCTCGAGTACGGCGTCGTGGAGAACTGCGCGCCGAACGAGACGCTCGGTTTGAATGGGTTCGGGCTCACGTTCGACGCGTGCGCGGTGCGCGGGGGGCGACCGCACATGGAGGATCGATGGTGCGCGGTTTTGGACGAAGGGAAGAATGCGTTCGTGGTGGCGGTGTACGATGGACACGGTGGAGACGCGGTGAGCGCGCATTTGAGCAGACGGTTGGCTAGGGAGGTGTTGGAGGAGGAGGCGCTGGCGAGCGACCCGCCCGAGGCGTTGCGACGCGCGTTCAGGCGCGTGGACGGTGAGGTGTGCGAAAAGAATCCGGGGAGGATGAATGGGGTGTATGGAAATCCGGGGGCGGGATCGACGGCGATCATGGCGCTCATCATGCCGCCGAAAGTGTACGTGGCCAACGTGGGCGATTCGCGCGCGACGGCGCTGGACTGTCGAGGTCAAGTGGTGTTCGAGTCGAAAGATCAACGACCGAGCGTGCCGGAGGAGAAGGAGAAGATCGTGCGCGACGGTGGGTTCGTGAAGAGAGGACGAGATGGGTTGGTGCGGACGGGAGGCATACTCGCCGTCTCTCGAGCGTTCGGTAACGCCGGCATCAAGTACTTTTTATCCGCCGAACCGGAGGTTTCTGTGGTTGATTTAGACGCGATTGAGTTCCTCATACTGTGCTCGGATGGTTTGACCGACGTCATGGATAGCAGAGCGGCCAGTGAGACCATGCGAGCGGTGCCGATGGGCGCGATGTCGTCCTCGCCTTCGCCGATACGAAAACGGAGAGTGGCGAACAAACTAGTTTCCCTCGCCAGAGTCAGGCAGAGCAGAGATAACATCAGCGTGGTCGCGCTCCAGGCGCGAAAATTAGCATCAATAGTCTTCCCAGCGCTAGAAACACCGGCGTCCGACGTTCAGTTGACGTGCGGTACGCCGCCCACAGTGCGCTACAATCCGGCGCCGTCGAACGATTTCTTCGGAGACCAAAGCTCTGAACGAGATGTGAAAGTTAGCCTTCGAGTAGAATCCGGTGGATTCGTGCGTGTCGTGATCGCTTGCGTGGAGGACACGTTTTCTGAAGAGAGATCGGACGGTTTGTCGTCGCCGATGCCGACCGTCTTGCGAGAGTCCACTCAAGCGATCACGCCGATCATACATGCGTCGTGACCTCGCGACTTGATAGTATTACAAATTGTAGTAGTTAACGCGCTTTAAATGATGGAATGATGTTGCGTTAGGCCTCCTCACCGCTGCTCAGCCGCGGCGATTTGCTCTTTCTCTTCGGTGAGGGTGCCGATGGCGTCGAAATAGGCGACGCCGGCGAAGGCGTAAAATACTGGAGCGAATAACATTGCGTGCTGTAAGTCGTACTTGGATGCGAGGAAAGCCACGGCGAGCGGGCCAATTCCTGCGACCATGTTGCGCACGGCGAGATGTGCGGCGGCCGCCACCGATGGCGTTCCCGGAAGCGCTTCTCGCGTCATCACTGCGGTGGGCGAACGGAAGATTTCCGCCGCCACCATGCCGGGAAAGAGAAACAGCAGAGACGTCTTGTAGTCGTCTGCGAGTAGCGAGGCTGCTAACAAAGGCCCCGCTAAGAATGTCGTGGTAGAGATGAACCATCTCTGCGCGTTCGGCGCGGTCGATTGGAGTTTATCGCAGATCCAACCACCGCCCAAGCCTCCAGTGACGCCCGCGATGGGAATCACAAACGCCAAGAGAGGATCGTACTCTTGAGGCGTCAGAGAAAAGACGCGTTCGTAAAACGCAGCCTGAAAAGCAATCATTGACCAACCCGCGACGTCGGCTAATGTTGCCGCCGTCGTAATCTTTTTGAAAGAATCACTCTTGAAACAACCCGTGAGCGATGAAAGGACACCCTTCTTCTCTTCGCGATTTCCTGATTTCTTCATCGCCCTCTTGGCTCTTCGCTGCGTTCGAGATCCCTCCGCCGTGCGCCCGGGATCGCTGATCGTGAGTAACACGAGAGGAACGATGGCCAAACCGGGCAACGCGACGATGTCGAAGATTTGTTCCCAGGACATCCCCGATGAGGACATCATCGCGCCCCCGACGGTGTTTTCCAACACGGTACCGACGTTTGGCGTCAACACCACGGAATCCGCCGTCGTGTAGAGAATCGTGTGCGCTCCCAAGGAACCGATCTCCGTCAAATACGTTAACGGAAGCGTGATCGGATCGTTCGAGAACATGTGCGCGTCCGCGCCGGGAGGCAACGGCGCGCGTCCCACAAAGGCGCCGCTCGCGAAACTCACCGCTCGTCCGGCGTGAATGGCGAGATTGTACACGCTCAGGGCGATGTTCTTATTCCTAGGGAACAATTCTGGAATCATACTGAAGGCCACCGGATTTTGCGGTGAATTCCCGATCGCAAACAACCCTCTCGACAGCACCAACGACCCGAAATTCTCCGAATGCGCCGTCATGAAGGACGCCGCCGTCCACGTCGCCGCCCCGCACGCGAGCAAATTTTTTCGATTCACCGTATCCGCGAGCACCCCAACGAACGGCAACAGCAACGAATACGTCACCGTGAACAGAGTGGTCAGCACCGCGCCTTCTCCGTCGTCCAACTTCAAATCCATGCTCATCACGGGGAGTAAACTCGGCAGCAAGAACCCCGTGGCGGACGCGTGGCAATACGCCGCCGTGAGCAACCCCAACGCCCACACCGCTCTCTTCTCGCCCTTCTCGCTCGCGGACTCGCCGTCGGCGTCCTTGCGCGCGAACAAACCCGTCGTCGACCACTCTCTCCCCCCATCACCGCCGTCGCGCACCTCCACCCCGCGCTCCGTCGACCGCCCCCCGGTCGTCTCCATCGTCTCCACGTCAGCGCGATTCTTCGTCCCCACCGCGCGCGCGCGCGCGGATCCACCCCCCTCGTTCGCGCGTTTCGCTCTCGCGCGCATCTTCCCCGCCCCTTCACCCTCACTCGCGCTCCCACGCGCGCCTCCTCGCGCCCCCGCGCGCGGGTCCCGCGTCCCACGAAATCGCGCGCGCGACCCCTCGCGACCACTCGCGCGCGCGCGCGCGACCCCTCCCGCGCGCATCCCGCGCGACGAACACGTCGCCGACGATGACGTCGACGCGCGCATCCCCTCCGCGACGCGCCGGTCGACGCGAGGCGTCCTCTGACGTCGACGTTCGCGCGCGCGCGAAACCATATCCTCGAACGATGGGTGACGCGCCGGGACGGCGTGAAATGCATCATTCGTCGTCGCTCGCGCGTCTCGACGCGCGCCATGCGACGCGAGACGCGCGCGAGGGAAGAGTACGATCTGTTCCCGAAACTCGCGGACGATTTCGCGCGACGCACGGCGACCGGAGGCGCGATTTCGTCCGTCGGGTTGGTGGTGGTGCTCGCGCTGCTGTCGCATCAGTGCGCGGATTACGCCTTCGGGACGACGACGACGTATGATTTAGCGGTGGATGACGACGGTGGTGGACGCGGGCAACGCATGCGGATCAACGTGGACGTGACGCTTCGAGCGATGCACTGCGCGCAGGTGAGCTTGGACGCGATGGACGTGACGGGGGAGTCGAGGCTGGACGTGTCGACGCACGAGGTGCATAAGACGAGGGTGGACGCGAGAGGGGTGGTGATCGAGGAATCGGCGACCAAGGTGAAGGTGAACGCGGACGAGGCGATGTCTGAGGGTGAGAAGGAGAAGGAGTCCGAGGCGGTGGTGACGTGCGGGGATTGTTACGGCGCCGGCGAGGAGGGGCAGTGTTGCGACGACTGCGGCGCGGTGAGAGAGGCGTATCGCATCAAGGGATGGTCGTTACCGGATCTGAAGCGTGTGGCGCAGTGCGTGGAGGAGATCGACGCGTCGGAGATGATGAACGCAAACGGTGAGGGGTGTCGATTCACCGGACACTTTGACGTGAACAAGGTGGCGGGGAATTTTCATCTCGCGCCGGGGAAAAGTTTCGATAGCAATGGTCGACACGTGCACGATTTAGCGCCGTTTCAGGGATTGGAGACGTTCAACTTTTCGCACGTCATTCATAAGGTTTCGTTCGGGGAGGATTTCCCGGGCGTGGTGAATCCTCTGGACGGCGTCTCTCGCGCGCAGGAGACGTCGGCGGGGACGTATCAATATCGACTCTCCGTCGTGCCCGCGCGGTACAAATACCACGGGTTGAACGCCCGCGTGGTCGAGAGCAACGATTATTCCGTCACAGATCACTTCACGGGCTTCGAGTTATCCCAGAAAAATGCCCTTCCGGGCATTTTCTTCTTTTACGACTTGTCGCCTCTTCGCGTCGAATACGAGGAGAAGAGAATGGGATTTTTCCAATTCCTCTCCAACGTCGCCGCCGTGATCGGCGGCGTGAGCGCGATGACGAGCATCATCGATGGATTGGTGTATCGCGGTCAACAGGCGCTCAAGGAAAAGATTGATTTAGGTAAGCAAGGTTAGCCCTTCGGGATTGTAGTGAAAAAAAACGGTACAGTACTGTCGTTACAATGATGAATGCGAGACCTCTTCGTTCAGCTGTTCAACTGTTGAAGCCGTCACCGCGACGCGCGGCGGAGGAGGAGGACGGCACTTCTTTCGAAGCGCCATCGCCTTGGACGCGCACGTCTTGCCCAAGTTGGCGAGTTGTTTCATTCCCTCGATGAAGGAAATCTCGCCGTCTCGAATTTTTCTTTTGATCTCGTCGTACGCGTCGTGACACTCCCGTTCGAGCTCTTTGCGCTCAGCCTCACACTTGGCGCGATCATCATCCGGATCGTCCGGATCATCGAGCGCGTCGTCGTCGTCGTCGTCGTCGACGCACGCCGCCGCCTCGGCGGCGACCCGAGACGCGCACTCCCGACTCGATTCCGCCGCCTTCATCGCGCACGCCCACGCCCCCCCACTCTCACACGTCCCCGCGATCTCCCGCGCCCTCACCTCACACTCCTCCTCGATCGCTCCCAACGTCTTCGCGCACGCGCGCGCGTCCTCGGCGCACGCGTCGACGACATCCCGCGCGTCGGCGGCGCACCTCGCGCGCGCCTCCGCGAGCGCTCTCACCGCCTCCTCCACCGACTCCCCCCCCGCTCGCCGCGCGACGTCCATCGTCTCTCTCGCGCACTTTTCCACCGCGTCCATCGCTCGCGCGACGCACGTCGCGCCCCCCGCGCCGTCGTCGTCGCCGCCGAGAAATCGCCACGCGTGCGCATTCGCATTCACGTGCGCATCCATCGTCGTCACCGGTCTCCCCCGCGCGCCTCTCGCGACGCGCACCACCGCGACGCACGCGCACGCCACCATCGCGCGCGCGCGTCCACCACCACCTCGTCGTCGCCGTCGTCGTCGTCGTCGTCGTCGTGCACCCGTCGCGTCCATCGCATGAATGGAGAGAGAGAGAGAGAGAGAGAGAGAGAGAGGGACATACATACATACCCTCTCTCTCGGCTTCACTACGTAGAGAGAGCGAGGGGCATACATACATCCCCTCTCTCTCGGCTTCACTACGCAGAGAGAGCGAGGGACATACATACATACCCGCTC
>MDTD01151596.1_pt1 | contig 39246 bp, 47 predicted proteins | sample 811221 | NCBI WGS metagenome assembly MDTD01 (sample SAMN05326646, study PRJNA326480) | marine metagenome | isolation source: seawater | place: Pacific Ocean: South West | collected 2011
AAGGTGAGGCTGGTATTGTCGAGCAGCCAGACGGCTGTGGCCTTCGGCATGAGGACTTCGGACATGAGGCTCTCCCTGTTGTTTTTACGCCGCCTGAAATGCAGCCGCCCGGCACGTCGTGCCGGGCGGTTGGGGTCAGGCGCGTGCTGAACCTTGCCTGTTCCTATAATACAGCTGCCTTGTATTGGAAAGGCGTCAGCCACAGGGGCCTGTTAATTGGGCCTTTTTTACCAGGACAGCAGAATTTTGCCGGAATGCGTGCCCGACGCCATCAGCTGGTGGGCCTGTTCGGCCTCTGCCGCGGGGAAGACTTTCTGCAGCACCGGAATGATCGCACCGCTGGCAATGTGAGGCCAGAAATCGGCTTCCACGGCATCGCGGATGCGCTGTTTTTCCGGCAGGGGCCGGGCGCGCAGCGTGGTGGCGGCCAGTGTCAGGCGTTTCATCAGGACCGGGGCGAAATTGACGTTTGCCTGGAAGCCGTTCTGGTAGGCGATGTTGATGATCCGCCCATCCGGATTGGCCGCGGAGATGTTCTTCTGGATGTAGTCGCCGCCGACCATGTCGAGCGTGACGTCGGATCCGCCTTCGTCTTTGACGATCTCGACGAAATCCTCGGTCTTGTAGTTGATGGCGCGGGTGGCGCCGAGACTGCTTGCCAGCTGGCATTTTTCGTCCGTGCCGGCGGTGGCGAAGATTTTCGCGGCGCCCGCAGCTTTCGCCATCTGGATGGCCATGACGCCGATGCCGGACGTGCCGCCATGGCAGAGGAAGTTTTCCCCGGCTTTCAGGCCGACCCGGTCAAACACATTGGCCCAAACGGTCATCATGGCTTCCGGCACGCAGCCGGCCTGATCCAGACCCATACTGTCTGGCACCGGGAAGAGGGAGCCCGCATCGACGGCGACATATTCGGCATACCCACCGCCCGCGAGCAGGCCGCAGACCTTGTCGCCCGCTTTCCAGCGCGAGACATCGCTTCCGACCGCTTCGACCGTGCCGGACACTTCGAGACCCAGAATGGTCGAAGCGCCGGGCGGCGGGGGATAGGCGCCTGCGCGCTGGACGAGATCCGCCCGGTTGAGGCCGGAAAAGGCCGTCTTTACCAGAACTTCGTTCGCGCCCGGTTCCGGCTTTGGCAGGTCTGCCAGGTATAGCGGCCCGTCTGTCTCGATTTCGACGGCTTTCATCGTCTCGCCCATGTGCATGACTCCCGTGTTGAGGAGTCGCATGTAAGGCCTGTTTCTGCTTTGATGAACCCCAAGAGACGGATCAGGAGGCGATGATGGCGATTTCAGATGAAGAGCCGATCCTCGTTAACACACCGCAGACGTTGGAGCAGATGTCGGTGGAAGAGCTGGAAATGCGGATTGCCGCATTGAAAGACGGTATTGCCGCCTGTGAACGGGAAATCGAGAAGAAACGGGCCCAGAAGTCAGCAGCCGACGCGCTGTTCGGCGGCGGGGATTAAGCGGACGGAAACATCGGCATGGTAAAACATGCGTTGGCGTCCAGAATGTCAGGAACAGATTTATGGCAGCGGAACAGTCGCAAGGCGAAGGCATGAGCATGTCGGACGGGTTCACCGGCGGCAAGCTGTTCGATACCGTCTTTACGCGCGGCATGGCGCTGGTGGAGGAAACCGCCACCTATCTGGACGGGCCGGGCCGCGAACACGCCAAGACGCTGGAGCGGGAACCGGGGCTGACCTATGCCGCCTGGAGCATGGAGCTGACGACGCGCCTGATGCAGGCGGCGAGCTGGCTGGTCATGCAGAAAGCGGTGCGCGACGGCGAAATGAAGCGCGACGATGCGGCCGCCAAGAAATACCGCATACGGAGAGAGGATCCGCCGCTCGACGTGAGCGCGCAGGAGGGCAGGGGCCTGCCCGCACGTTTCCTGGAACTGGTGGACCGGTCAGAGGGCCTGTTCGAGCAGATCTGCCGCCTGGATGAAGCGTTGTATGGCGCGCAGGCGAAGGCCTCCGGGGCAAATCCGGTGTCGGATCAGATTGCACAGCTTCAGAAAGCGGCCGAAACAGGCGCGTTCGACCCGCTCATGGTGTGGAACCGCGGGCGCTAAACGTCCGGCTGGGTCGGAGACGGCAGAAGACAGCCGCGCTGCGATACTTGTGATGGCTTCAACCTGAAAATCCGGGGACGGACGTAGAGCGCGCGCAGCGGTGTCTCGATGGCAAGCCGGTGCATGCCGAGCGCAATCATCAGGGCGGCAGCCGCGACGGCGAGGCTGGCAGCGCCCGAATCCGCAAAGATACCGCTTGCCTGGACCAGTGTGACCAGTGCCTGGAGCGGAATGAAAAATCCGAGATAGACGGCCATGGACTGGCGTCCGGTGTCTCCAATGAAGTGTGCCGCCGGCAGTTTCGAGAGCACCACGCCCAGTCCGGCCAGGGCGAAGCATCCGGCAAAACCAAGGATCAGCGACACGATCGGCAGGCCCGCGATGCCCATGGCGACAAAGGCCGTGTGGACCCCGGCCCAGATGACGAGGGCCCAGGCAAGGTCGCGCCAGCGCATGGCGGCGCCCTGCGTGAAGGAAAAGACCAGAGAGGCCCCGGCATATCCGGCATAGAAGTAGATATAATTGGCAGCAAAATGATCGGCCACGGACCATCCGGTGTGGAACAGGCCGGCGGCGGCCAGCATCTGCAGCAGGGCGCCCGCGGCCAGGACGCGGGCAGGCTTCAGCCGGCGGATGGCGCGCGTGACGAGGTAGAACAGGGCGAGCTGCTGGAGGAACCAGAGCGGGCTGTCCGGCGCGATCAAGCCGGAAAGGTAAACGCGCGCGAGCACGGCCGGGCCACGCGTGAAGGCGCCCGCGTTCAGGACCACCGTCTCAATGGCCAGCCACAGGGCGAAGAAATAGACAAGGCGCAGCACCTTGCGGTCAAAATAGGCCGGGGCCGAGCCGAAGATGGCGCGATGCAGGAACAGGCCGGCAATCAGGAAGAAGGCGGGAACGACGAACGGGGCGGTCCATGCGGCCAGGCCCTGCATCCAGTTCAGGGCGCCATCCGGCGTGCCGTAACTGAGCGCGGCTACCGACATCACCACGAGGATGATTCCAAGGCCTTTTGTGTGATCGATCCAGGCAATGCGACCGGCGTGCATGCGGGGCTCCTCCCTATTTGGGAAAACCCGCTGCAAGATTCGTGCAGGAAGGGATTAAGCCTGTTCCGGCCCGGGCGTCCGGGGCCGCTTCCGGCGTGTCAGATCGTTGAATAGACGCGCAGGGCGTACCTGGCCTGCTGTACGCTGTAGCCTTCTTTGACGGGCCCGCGGATCACGCAGATCCGGTGCCAGAGCGGCCCGAGCAGCTGTTCGATGACTTCATCGAGGTCGAAATCGCGCCGGATGACGCGCTTTGCCGCCAATTCGGCCAGGACCATGCGCATGGGCTGGCGGATGTCCCGGCTCATCCAGGCGCGCCAGGCCTCTCCGGCATGCTGGTCGTCAGCGGCGGCCATCAGCGCGCCGCGCAGCACCGCATGGCCGTTTCCGGTGCGGGCAGCGGCCTCCAGCGGCACAATCAGGGTAGCAATCCGCTCCTGCGGGTCGCGCCCGCCGTCCGGGCTGTCCGGCACCAGCGCCAGCGCCGCATCCACGCACATCGCCCCGATGGAGGGCCACCAGCGGTAAATCGTCTGCTTTGAGGCGCTCGCCCGCTTGGCCACGGCATCCACGCTGAAGGTGCGCCAGCCGCTTTCAGCGAGCTCGGCCCGCGTCGCCTCCAGAATGGCAGAACGGGACTCTTCGCTACGCGACGGGCCTTTGCGGGACGTCTTCTTCACGCTGGCATCTGTCGGCATTCGATTGGTCTCCCTGGCCGGAACTTTGGGGGCCTCTTTCGAGAGCCTAGGTCAAACGGGTAAACAATGTCCGATTCACATTGGCGACTTCTGCAGTATGCAATAGAGAGGCGCCGGCAGGAACAGGCCAAAGAACAGGATTGGGACCATGAAGACGATCGAGGAACTGATTGAAGGCTACCGGCGCTTCCGCGGGGGGGTGTATTCAAAACAGGCCGCGCTTTATCGTGAACTCGGGGAAGGCCAGAGCCCGGCCATCATGCTGATTGCCTGCGCCGACAGCCGCGCCGAGCCGTCCGACATCTTCGCGGCGGCCCCGGGCCAGCTGTTTGTGGTGCGCAATGTGGCCAATCTCGTGCCCCCCTACATGCCCGACGGAAAACTGCACGGGGTCAGTTCGGCGCTGGAATATGCGGTGAATGTGCTGAAAGTACGCCACATCGTGGTGATGGGCCATGGCGGCTGCGGCGGTGTTCAGGCCTCTCTGGCCGGCGATGACAATCCGCTGATCGGGGAATTTGTGACCCCCTGGGTCTCTCTTCTCGATGAAGCCCGCGAGCGGGTCCTCGAATCCGGCTCCATCAATCCGCAATTCTCGCTGGAACTGGAAGGTATCGAGACCTCCCTCAAGAACTTGCTGAGCTTTCCCTTCGTGGAAAAGGCCGTCAGTGCGGGCGATCTGGCGCTTCACGGCGCATGGTTTGCCATCAAGCATGGCGAATTGCACTGGCGGAACGCCAAAACCGGCCGGTTCGAGGTCGTCGACCGCTAAGTGTGCGGCGTAAACGTCGAAACTGAAGCAAAAATGGCTGACGCCAGCATGGCCAGCGCCGCGCCGCGATTGAACCAGCGGGTGAAGGCGGGCGATTCGAAATGATGGTTCATGCCGTCGGCCAGCCAGGCATACAGCGTCAGGCCGGTCATTTCGCAGACGGTGATCGTCGCCATCATGATCAGGGCCTGCGGCACGACCGGGTGGGTCATGTCGAAATAGGACGGCAGCAACAGGCCGAAAAACACCAGCGCATTGGGGTTCAGCACCTGCAGGCCGACCCCGCGGGCGAACAGTTTGCCCCGCGGCGGGGCGTCCTTTGCACTGGCATGGGGGCTCGACGGATCTGCCGTGGCCAATGACCAGGCAAGCCAGGCGATGAAGCAGATCCCGGCAACCTTCAGTCCGTTGAGCAGCAGGGGAAATTGCGCGGCAAACGCCGCGATGCCGCCGGCGGCCAGCGAAATCCAGATCAGATTAGCGGCAGCGACGCCGAGGGCAGGGATGAGCGCTGTCGGCGCGCGATAGCGTAGCGACGTGCTCATCACCAGCATCACAGCCGGGCCGGGGGTCAGGCCGCCCGCAACAAACAGGGCAACCAGGGCAATCCAGACCGAAAGGTCCATTCAGGCCCCCGTCAGGCTTGATCAGCCGCGTTCGACAGCGGCCGAGATCAGTTCGCGGGCCTTCTCGATGCCGTACCAGCCTTCGATCCGGGTCCATTTGCCCTTTTCGAGGTCTTTGTAGTGCGTGAAGAAGTGAGCGATCTTGTCACAAAGCGTCTGCGGCAGGTCGTGATAGGTCGCGATCTTGTCGTAGTACGCCGTCAGCTTCGGGTGCGGCACAGCGAGGATTTTCTCGTCGGGGCCCTTGTCGTCCGTCATCATCAGAACGCCGACCGGGCGCGCCCGCACGACGGAACCCGGCACCAGCGGCCGGTTGCCGACAACCATGACGTCGATCGGGTCGCCGTCGAGGCTCATCGTGTGAGGCACGAAGCCGTAATTACACGGGTAGCGCATCTCGGTGTAGAGATACCGGTCGACGAACATGGCGCCGGAATCCTTGTCGATCTCGTATTTGATCGGGTCGCCGCCGAGGGGCACTTCGATCAAAACGTTAAGGTCATCCGGCGGGTTCTGGCCCGCGCTGATCTTTGAAAGGTCCATTGTCTGCGCTCGCTTAGGGAGGAAGTGAGAGTTCGCGTGGCGATGGCCTTTTGAGGCCATAACGTCAAGGGCGGCGTTGCCGCAGACGACTAATGTCTTAGGCGTCTGCCTTTACTTCTTCCGCCCGGAATATCCGCATGCGCGTGCCTCCGGCAGACAGCTGGCGGGCCGCCTTGACGAATTCCCGGCTCTCTTTCAGGGCGAAATGCGCCTTCAGCGCGTTCATGTCGCGCCAGTATTCGATGAAGACCAAGAGGGCCGGATCGTCACAATCGGCATGAACATTGTGGGCGATGCAGCCATCCTCCGCACGGGAGCGGGCGCAATGGTCCCGGCACAGGGCTACCAGTTCAGCCGCGGTTTCGGGGCGGGTGCGGACGCTGCCGGTGACGATGATCATGGCGTTGGCCCCTTTAGTCCCGCACCAGCGCATAGTTGAAGCTGATCGACACACGCGGGTCTTCGGACCGGTTCGGCATGACTTCATGGCGCAGCCAGGATTCCCAGAACAGGGCATGGCCTTCCTTCGGTTCGAGATAGACGAAGCGGCGGGCCGACTCCGGGGCGTCGTCTTCAGGCTGAGGGGCGCCCATCATGAAGGTGAGGCGCGGGTCTTCCATCTTCAGCGTTCCAGCCCCGTCCGGCACGGTCACATAATAGGTGCCGGAAATCACGCTGCCCGGATGGATATGGCCGGAATGGCTGCCGCCTTCACCGAGAATGTTCACCCAGAGCGCATCGAGTTCGAGATGGAAGCCGGCCATGTCCCAGTGCAGGTCGCGCGCGAATTCGGCGGCCTGACTATCCAGCAATTCCTTGAGGGCCGCGAATTCCGGGAACCGTTCCGGCAGGTCGTCGAGCGAGGCGTAGGACGTGTAGCCATCATAGCCCTGCTCGTCGCACCAGTCATTGCCGGCGGTATCCTCGTCTTCCAGCAGCCAGCAGACTGCTTCGAGTTCGGTGCGCATGGCTTCGGTGCCCAGGGCGACTTCCTTCACCGGGGTGGGGAACAGAGTCTTGAGTGTCATTGCGGGCTCAAAAAGAAAGGCCCCGCCGGGCTGGCCGGCGGGGCAGGGGTTTTCTGAAGACGGATTATTCCGCCGGCTTGATGAATTTCAGCGTCATGCGGTCGCTTTCGCCGATGGCCTTGTAGGCTTCCGGATCCCAGCCTTCCGGCGCTTCCTCGCCTTCTTCCGGCTGGTTGCTGACCGGCGGCAGGGTCCAGACGCCGTAGGGGTGGTCGGCGGTGTCGGCCGGGTTGGCGTTGATCTCGGACGATCCGGCAAATTCGAATCCGGCATTGGCGGCCAGCGTTTTCACATAGTCCTCATGGACATACCCGCTGGGCGCCTTCGGGTCTTGAATTGCCGTCGAGGGCAGGCGGTGTTCCACGACCCCCAGGACGCCGCCGGGCTTCAATGCCGCGTAGGCATCGTCGAAGAATTTCTGTTCGTAGCCACCGTTCATCCAGTTGTGGATGTTGCGGAAGGTCAGCACGACGTCTGCCGTATCGGGGTCTGTCAGCGGGCCGCTATTGGCCGAAAAACCGGAATAGCTGATCGTGCCGAATTTCGGGTCGGTATAGTTCGACTTGAAGGTCTCGTTGTTGGTCTCGATCCGGGCGACGCGTTCGGCATCCTCGATGCCTGTCGGATCGAACAGGACTTCGACCAGCTGGCCGCCGCCGGACGCAAGCCACGGGGCGAGGATGTTGGTGTACCAACCGCCACCCGGCCAGATTTCGACGACCGTATCGTCCGGTTCAACGCCAAGGAATTCCAGCGTTTCCTTCGGATGACGCCACACGTCGCGGGCCTTTTCCTCGGGTGAGCGCACGTCGCTGGCGATGGCGGCCTCCAGGGCGGTTTCAGTTGCGGGCGCCTCGGGGGCGGCCATTTCGGTATCGATTTCGGCGACAGCTTCCGGGCTGTCTGCCGGGGCGGGCGAGCAGCCTGCGAGCAGGGCCAGGGTAATGAGGGAAGCAGATACGGCGGTTTTCATCAGTGTTTCTCCGTCGATGGGACCTCTTGAACGATTCTTGTAGGCTCCCACATGTATCGTGTCACGGTGCCGCAATGCGGGCTGTGGCCGGATTTCGTGCCGGTGCCATCGTTCGGGCCGGGTGTTTGCGAAGTCCGAACCCAGGACGGAGCCTCCCGATCAGGGTGCTCCCAGTTGCTTTGAGACAGAGGACTGAACACATGTCGAATATAGATCTGACCCCCATTTACCGCACGATGGTTGGCTTTGACCGCATGGCCAACATGATCGATCAGGCCGCGCGCCTGGACGGCTCGCAGGGCTATCCGCCTTATAATATCGAGCGAGTCGACGAAAACGCCTTCGCCATTGAGGTCGCCGTTGCCGGGTTTACCGAGGCCGACCTGGAAATCGAGACGAAGGAAGGCCTGCTGACGGTCGCAGGCAAGAAATCCGATACCGAAGATGCCAGCGGCAAGGACTACCTGCATCGCGGCATTGCGCAGCGAAGCTTTATCCGGCGCTTCCAGCTGGCCGATCACATTCTCGTGACCGGTGCCCAGTTGGATCATGGCGTGCTGCGGATCGACCTTATCCGCGAACTTCCGGAAGAGAAAAAGCCCCGCAAGATCGAGATCGGCGCTTCCGAATCGCAGGAACCGAAACTGATTGGCAAGAAAAAGGCTGACGCCGCCTAAGCCGGCCCGTCACAGACCACAGACTGAAACGGCGCGTTCCGGCAGGGGCGCGCCGTTTTCCATTGTGCGACAGGTCAGGTGTCGGACTTCGCCATTTTCCCGGCATGCCGGAAAACTTCGAGGCAATGCGCCTCCCCAAGGAACACTTCCAGCGTCCGGGAGTCCTTCAGTGTGCGGCTGACATACCGGTCCACTGCATTGAAGGCTTCGGCGGCGTGCTTCTGGGTCGATTGCTCGAAGGCGCCGCTTTCCAGCGTCGCGGAGAATTGGCCTGCGCCGGTCCGCGCCGCAGCGGCATTTGCCTTGGCCCAGGGCAGGTAGGTCTTGCCGACTTCTTCTGCGAAGAGGGGCGCCAGCGTAGGTTCCAGCGCGGGCATGTCCGCAAACGGACCACCGGCTTTCGGGTCGTCCATGTTTTCGCACCAGGCCACGACAAAGGGAGCCCGGTCTTTCAGCCATTCTGCCGGGGTCGGATCCAGCAGCATTTGCTGCAGCTGGGCCGCCAGGCTGAAATCGGCGAAGGCCGGGCGGCCGCCGAAAATGAACAGGTGCGCTTTCAGGTGCGTGTTCAGCAATTCCGCAAAGCGGCGCCAGGAGGCGTCGAGCACCGGCTGGTTCTCGGGCGACGCCCCGACGAGCGGCAGGCGGTCAGCCATGCGCTCGGAAATCTGGACGGAGGGTTTCTTCCAGGCGCGTGGGCGCTTGCCGCCCGACAATTGCACCAGCGCGCGCAGGCCGGCCTGCTCACGGTCCGGCTTGTTGCCCCAGCGCTGCTGAAACATGCACTTGTTCAGCCACTCGTCACCATAGTCCTCAAGGATGAGGGACAGTGCGGCCAGCGCGGGATCTTCGGGCGTGGCGGACGGTTCGGGCTGGGCGGCTTCCAGCGCAAACAGCATGCGTGTCGATTCCTGGCTCACCGGCCGGTCGGGAGAGACCAGCAGCGGCACGGTCGCGATCCGTGACAGCGCGCGGAAATCGGTTTCGGTTTCGCGCGACCGGGTGATCCACTCGAACGCAATTCCCTTGTAACGCAGGAAGGCCCGCACTTTCAGCGAGTAGGGCGATGTTTCGGCGCCGAAGAGGCGATAGGCTGACATGGCTTCTGGTTCCCGTCTCGGCTCGGCCCCTGCTTAGGCATTTCAGCCCGGACTGCCAACCAGTGTTTGCCGCCGTGCCTGTAAATGGCTATGCGCGTGACAAGACATTCTGACCTGACATGAAGGAGAGGCCCATGCGCGTGATGCACGTCATGGCCGGTGCCGCCGAGGGCGGCGCGGAAAATATCATGCTGGAATCGGTCCTGGCGCTGGCGGAAGCCGGCCTGACCCAACATGTGGTGACCCGCCCGGACAATCAGTTCCGGGTACAAAAATTCCGCGAGGCCGGTATCGGCGTCGATGTGGCGCCGTTCAACAATGCCTGGCCATTCCCCACGCGCCGTGTGCTGGGCGATGCGATCAAGGCGTTCAAGCCGGATGTCATTGAATACTGGATGGGCCGCGCCGGACAGTTCGCGCCGAAGGAATACCGCAACCGGTCGATCGGCTGGTATGGCGGCTATTACAAGCTCGCCCGCTTCGTGAATTGCGAATGGCATGTCGGCCTGACGATCGATCTCTTGCGCCACATCCGCGAACAGGGCGTCAGTGACGACCGGTCCGGCATCATTCACACCTATGCCGATTTCGAAGGCGAAGACCCCGTCGACCGCGCAAGCCTCGACACGCCAGCGGATGCGCCGGTTGCCCTGTCTCTGGCCCGCCTGCACGAGAAGAAAGGCCTCGACACGCTGCTCGATGCCACCGCGAAAGTGCCTGGCCTGTATGTGTGGATCGCGGGGGAGGGACCGCTGGAGGCGGAACTGCGCGCGCATTGCAAGCGACTGAACCTGGATGACCGTGTGCGTTTCCTCGGGTGGCGTAATGATCGCGGCGCGCTGCTGGCGGCCTGCGATGTGGTGGCGTTCCCGTCACGCTATGAGCCATTCGGCACGGTGACCGTCGATGCCTGGGCGGCCTCGCGCCCGCTGGTTGCGGCAGATGCCGTCGGCCCGGCAGCCTATGTGAAGGATGGCGAGAACGGATTGCTGATCCCGAAGAATGATGTGGACGCGCTGGCGAATGCGCTGACCCGCGTGATTTCGGACAAGGACCTTGCGGCGAAACTCGTCGCCGGTGGCCGCGAGTCTTACGAAACGCAGTTCAACAAGGCGGCTTTCCAGCGCGACTCGAAAGCCTTCTACGAAAAGATCATCGCGCATGCCGGCCCGTTTCCGGGCTGATCGTAAAATCAAAGCACGGAGCGCGGGCTAGTTGATGCTGGCGAAAAAGGCCCGGTAAAGGCCTTCTGCTGCATGGCGGCCGGGGCCAATATCGACCTGGATGCCTGCGCGGCGCAGGCGCAGGATGCCGCCATTGGCCACCGGGTGCGGATCCAGCACGCTGCAGACGACGCGGGCGATGCCGGCCTCTTCCAGTTTCATGGAGCAGGACTTGCCGCCGGCGGAGCGTTCGCGGCAGGGCTCCAGCGTGACATAGGCGGTCCCGCCGCGGGCGGCCTCTCCGGCCTCTTCCAGCGCGACCTCTTCGGCATGGGGCCGGCCGCCCCGGCCGGTCACGCCTTCACCGACGATATGGCCATGCGAATCCAGGATTACGCAGCCGACGGACGGGTTCTCACCCGTCAGGCCGTGATTGAGCCGGGCGAGCGCAAGCGCCCGCCCCATCATGCGCTGGTCGCGCCGTTTGCTCATGGCAGGGCCGGAAGGTCCCGTGCGCGGTCGGCATCGAGATAGCGCACAGCGACCGGCTTCAGATTGTCGTCGAGATCGATCAGCAGCGGATTGCCGGTCGGAATCTCAAGCGAGGTGATCTCGTCGTCTGGCACGCTGAACAGGTGCTTCACCAGCGCGCGAAGCGAGTTTCCATGCGCGGCGATGACGACGTCCTTGCCGGATTTCAGCACCGGGGCGATCTCCGCGTCCCAATAGGGCAGCACACGGTCCAGCGTCAGTTTCAGGCTTTCCGTATCCGGAATGTCGATGCCCTTGTAGCGCGGATCGGTGGAGAGGTCCCAGGTCGAGCCCTTTTCCAGCGGCGGCGGCGGCACATCATATGAGCGGCGCCAGACATGGACCTGTTCGTCGCCATGCTTGGCGGCGGTCTCTGCCTTGTCGAGGCCGGTCAGGCCACCATAGTGGCGTTCGTTCAGCTGCCAGGCTTTTTCTACCGGCATCCAGGCGCGGCCCATTTCCGCCAGGGCCAGCCAGAGCGTGCGAATGGCGCGCGTCTGGTAGCTGGTGAAGGAGGCACGGAAATCTGCATCGACACTTTTCAGCAGCTGGCCGGCCTTTTTGGCTTCGGCTTCGCCTTTTTCGGTCAGGTCCGCATCCCACCAGCCGGTGAAGCGGTTTTCGAGGTTCCAGGCGGATTGTCCGTGGCGGACGAGAGCTAGCTTCGGCATCGCGGTGAGAAGTCCTTTTGTGGTCCTGAATGTCTTTCTGGCGGCCTTTTCGGCGCAAAACGGCGCAGATTCAAGCGTCCATGATCCGCATCAGCTCCGCCATGGCCAATACGACATGATAGCCGGTAGAGGCGGGCATGTTGTGGGCCATCGGCTTTCCGGTGGAATCATACTGATCGATCCAGCCGCCTTCGGGCGTCAGGTATTCGTCCATCAGCACGTCGAAACTGCGGCACGCCGCAGCGGCAAAGGCTTCATCGCTCGTCGCCTCGAACATGGCGAGATGCGCCTTCAGGGCTTCGGTCTGCGGCCATGTGCGGCGCGACCCGTCGGCGACGGCGCCTTCACGCGTGACTTCCTGCAGGGCCCGGCCTTCGTCATCGAGGGTTGAGCAGGCGAAGGCGTAAAGTTTCTCCGCCCGGGCGTGGACCGGCATCTCGGTGGCCCTGGCATAGGCGTGCAGCAGCCAGACCCATTCGAACTGGTGGCCGGGTTCGACAATATCGGCATCGCGTCCGGCCGGTTGGGTCCAGCCCGGGGCGAAATGCTCGCCCAGCAGGTCGCCCGGCCCGGCCGTGAAGAACCTGTCGAACAGGCTGACAATCTCACCCGCACGGGAAAGATGGTCGCCGTCCGGATCCGCCCGGTGCAGGGCAAGACAGGCTTCCAGCAGGTGCATGTGCGGGTTCTGGTGGCGCTTCTGGTCCGCAGGCAGTGTTTCGAAATACCCGCCATCCGGCGCGCGCAGCTTTGCGTCGGCAGCCGTCAGGATCCTGCGTGCACCTGCCAGCGCCTCTTCCGCGCCTTCAAGGACGCTTGCCGTTTCAGCGAGGGCAAAGAGGACGAATGCCGTGTCGTAAAGATCCGCCGTGTCGTCGGTGAAGCCGGACCCGTCAGACCCCAGCACGCGGCCTGCAAGCCCGTCAGGCCGCAGGGCAGGGCCTGTCAGCGTGGACAATCCCATCGCCAGAAGATCGGCGCCCGTGTCCGGCTTCCAGCCCAGCCGCAGGGCTTCGGCAAAGATATAGGTCTGCCGTGCCTGGACGCGGACACGGGTTATGTCCTGGTCCGCAGACTGGTGGTCGAGTGTCAGTGTTTCGCGAAACAGGCCGTGGTCGCCGACGCCGCGTTCCGACCATAGCGGAAAGCAGGCATCCATCAGCCAGTGGCGGGCTTCCCGCGCCCGGCGCTTCAAGGCGGACTTTGACATATGACGCAAACCCCGTAGCAGATGCGGCGGCGAATGCCGCTCGCCAGACCCGACGCGCACCTGCTATCAGGAGCGAGCCTCGTTGACCAGCGGCGTCGGCCCATTGCCGCGCCTGAATGCAACAGAGTAGGAAAGGCCCCGATGAAGGACAGGATCTTCTTTCCGCTTGCCCTGCTGGTTGCGGCCGGATTGGTGGGGATTGCCATTTTACCCGGCGTTGGCCGCCTGCCGTCCGGGGCGGTGACAGGGGATGGCAAGAACTACAACGAGATTACGGTTTCCGGCATCTACCTCAACAAGGTTGTCGCCGGTGGGGACGCCGAAACCCGCCTGATCGACGGCCCGAATGGCCGCAAGCAGCTTTATATCGAGGTGCAGGCCGGTGCGCTGGACGGCGCGCCGGAACTTGGCCCGCATTTCCGTCTGGCAGCCGACATGGAGGTCCAGTTCGCCGGCTACACCGTCCGGAGCACAGTGCGGGCCCGTCCGGCTGACACGCGCGGCGCCTTGCAGATGGAAGCGAATTATTCTGCCGGCCGGGCAGGAGATTCGGGCTGGCAGGTGTTCGACCTGCAGCCTGACGCTGAGGATTTCAGTTTCGAGTATGACGTGCCGGTGATCGAAGGTGAGCAAGGGGTCGACTATTTTGGCATCCGTCCGGTCGTGCCCGACAAATCCCGGGCCTTGATCGTGGAAGAGGTCAAATTCGAACGCCTCCAGCGCTGGGCGGACGAGTAGGACCAGCAGTACAACACAGAATCCGGAGACCGAATTGGCTGATACAGACACGTCCACGCCCACCGAAACCCAGCAAGGCGACGATCCGTATCTCTGGCTGGAAGAGGTAGAGGGCGACGAGGCGCTTGCCTGGGTCCGTGCCCAGAATACACGGTCCCTCGCCACGCTGCAGGCGGATCCGCGCTATGCCGGTTTCGAGGCCGCGGCGCTCGATGCTCTGAATTCAAGGGAACGCATCGCCTATGGGGTCGTGCGCTCCGGCTTCGTTTACAATTTCTGGCAGGACGACACGAACGTACGCGGCCTGTGGCGCCGCACGCCGCTCGAGTCCTATCGCAGCGATGCGCCGGACTGGGAGACTGTGGTCGACTTCGACCAGCTGGCGGAAGCGGAAGGCCGGAACTGGGTCTACAAGGGCGCGAACTGTTTCGCGTTGAAAGAGACCGGCGCCTACAAGTGCATGGTCTCGCTGTCAGATGGCGGCAAGGACGCCGTGATCCAGCGCGAGTTCGATCTTGCCACGAAATCCTTCGTTAAGGACGGCTTCGTCACGCCGGAAGCCAAGCAGGGCCTCGCCTGGGCCGGGCCGGACACGGTTCTGATTGCCACCGACTGGGGCGAGGGGACGCTGACGGAGTCCGGCTATCCTTTCGTCGTGAAGCGCTGGCAGCGCGGGACGCCACTGGAAAGTGCCGAAGAAGTCTACCGCGGCGACGTGACCGATGTCGGCGTCTGGCCGATGACGCTGGAACTGGACAATGGCACAATCCTCCAGGGCGCTGTGGAGGCGGAGACCTTCTTCACCTCCAGCTATTGGTGGTTCCCGGAAGGGGAGGCCACGCCGGTCAAATGGCCAATCCCGAAGAAATCCACGCCGGAAGGCATTTACCGGGGCCAGTTTCTGGTCTCCCTGCAGGAAGACTGGTCACCGGACGGCCAGGCGGACACGTTCAGGTCTGGTGACCTGGTCGCGTTCGACGTTGCGGCCTTCATGGAAAGCCGGTCGCTGCCGCCCGTTTCGCTCGTTTTCCACCCCTCCGAAGCGCAGGCGCTGGAAGGGGTCGCGATCGCAAAGGGCGCGATGTTGCTCTCCGTCAGCGATACGGCTGTCGGCAAGGTGATGCGCGCTGAACCGGGCGAGAATGGCTGGCGGACGTGGCGTGTCGCGCTGCCCGGCGAGGGCCAGGCCAGCATCGCCTTTGCCAATCCACATGAAGAGATCGTCTTCCTGAACTATGAGGACTTCCTCACCCCGGGCTCGCTGCTCGAATTCGATTCCGGGCATGATGCGGCAAGCATGCTGAAAAGCGTGCCCGCCAAGTTCGATGCGGCCGGCCTGAAGGTGGAACAGCATTTCGCAACCTCGAAAGACGGAACGAAAGTGCCGTATTTCCTGGTCGCGCGAAAAGACATTCCGATGGATGGCTCCACGCCGACGCTGCTCTATGGCTATGGCGGCTTCCAGGTCTCGATGAATCCCGCCTACAGCCCGGTTACCGGGCGCCTGTGGCTGGAGCAGGGCGGGGCCTATGTGCTGGCGAATATCCGCGGCGGGGGAGAATTTGGCCCGGCCTGGCACCAGGCGGGCCTGAAGCAGAACCGCCAGCTTATCTATGACGATTTCGTTGCCGTGGGCGAAGACCTCATTGCGTCCGGTGTGACCAGCGCGGATCATCTCGGCATCATGGGGGGCTCAAATGGTGGCTTGCTGATGGGGGTCATGCTGAACCAGCGGCCGGACCTCTGGAGTGCGGTGGTGGTTCAGGTGCCGCTCCTGGACATGCTGCGGTATCATCTCCTGCTCGCGGGGGCGTCCTGGGTGGATGAATACGGCTCGCCGGACATTCCGGAAGAGCGGGCCTTCCTCGAGACGATCTCGCCATACCAGAATTTCGATGCCGGCAAGCCCTACCCGGAACCCTTCTTCGTGACCTCGACAAAGGACGACCGGGTCCACCCCGGCCATGCGCGAAAGATGGCAAAGAAATTCGAGGCCGCAGGCCTGCCATTCCTCTACTATGAGAACATAGACGGCGGACACGCGGCGGCAGCGAACCAGACCGAGCGCGCAAAGCGTACCGCCCTGGAATTCACCTATCTCAGCCAGAAACTTGCCGGAGCCGGCAAGTCGAACTGAGTCCGTAATTCAGATTCCTTTGGTCACATTCCAATGAGGCGCCCGGTTTTTCTATTCCAATGGCTTGTCAAAATACCCAAGCGTGAGACTGTCAGGCCATGAAGCTGGACGATCCAGGCCTTGAGAACGAGCTTGTCAGCCTGAAAGTGCTGACGGAGGCCGACCGGGACGTGTTGGCCGGTACCAGCGCCGTCGAGGCCATGTGGCAATGGATGCCCGTGATTGCGACGGGGACCAATTTTCACTCCTATTTCGACCATACGCTGGAGATGAAGGACTCCGGCGACTACATCCCCTTCACGATCTGGCGGAAATCTGACGGCGCGTTCGTCGGCGTCGTCGCCTATGCGGACATTTCCCGCACACACCGCCGGTTACGGATGGCGTCGCTCTGGATCGTCGAGGAGATGCGCGGCACCGAGATTGTTCCGGCCGTACAGCTTGCCGTGATCGAGCGGGCTGTTGCCTCGCGCATGCGGCGCATCGAAATCCTGACGCCAGATGCCAATGAACGCTCCGTCCGCTCGATTGAGCGGTTCGGTGCCAAGCGCGAAGGCACGCTGCGCAGTTATATCCGAATGGCCAATGGAACCTGGGCCGATATGGCGGTCCTGTCGCTGGTTGGAGACGAAGCTGTGGTCGCGATGGCTCTGCTGAAGGACCGGGTGCGAGCCCTGCAACAGGCTTAAATGCTTGACGCCGCTGGCATTCGCGTGCTTTAGCCGCGCGAAATCTGCGCAAATCCAGAAGCGCGCCTTGACCGATCCCGTGAGGACAGCGAGGCCCCCCGCCCGGCGAAGTTTCGCTCAGCGGGGCTCTTGGTCTTTGCGTTGAACCTGTGGAGCGCCCATGTCAGGACAGATCTGACAGACGGCATAAGGAGTAACGCGATGTTTGACGCCCTCAGCGAACGGCTCGGCGGCATATTCGACAACCTGACGGGGCGCGGGGCGCTTTCCGACAAGGATGTGTCCGAAGCGCTGCGCGAAATCCGGGTTGCGCTGCTGGAAGCAGACGTCGCATTGCCCGTGGTCAAGGACTTCATCGCCAAGGTGAAGACCCGCGCTGTGGGCGAAGAAGTCATCCGCTCAGTGAAGCCGGGCCAGCAGGTCATCAAGATCGTCTATGACGGTCTGGTCGACATGCTGGGCGGGGAAGACGCCGACACCAGCCTGCGCATCGACAGCCCGCCGGCGGTCGTGATGATGGCGGGCCTGCAGGGCTCCGGTAAGACGACAACGACCGGCAAGCTGGCCAAGCGCCTCTCGGAAAAGGGCCGCAAGAAAGTCCTCCTCGCTTCGCTCGACGTGCGCCGCCCGGCGGCCATGGAACAGCTGGCGATCCTGGCCGACCAGTGCGGCGACTCCGTCAGCTCCCTGCCAATCATCCAGGGCCAGCTTCCCGCAGACATCGCCCGGCGCGCGCTGAACGCCGCAAAGATCGGCGGCTATGACGTTCTCTTCCTCGACACCGCCGGCCGGACCAGCATCGACGAACCGATGATGACCGAGGCGGCTGAAATCGCCGAAATCGCCCAGCCTCAGGAAACCCTCCTGGTTGCTGACGCGTTGACCGGCCAGGACGCGGTGGAAACCGCGCGGCGCTTCCATGAGCGTCTGCCGCTGACCGGTCTTGTCCTGACCCGGATGGATGGCGACGGGCGCGGCGGTGCGGCGCTGTCCATGCGTGCGGTCACAGGCCTGCCAATCAAATTCCTCGGTGTCGGCGAAAAGCTCGACGGGCTCGACACGTTCGATGCCCAGCGTGTGGCCGGACGTATTCTCGGCCAGGGCGACATTGTCTCGCTGGTCGAAAAAGCGTCCGAGCAGATGGACGCCGCGAAGGCCGAGCGGATGGCGGAGAAGATGCGCAAGGGCATCTTCGACCTCAACGACCTCGCCGAACAGTTGAAGCAGATGCAGCAGATGGGCGGCCTTGGCGGCCTGATGGGCATGCTGCCGGGCGCCCGCAAGGCCAAGCAGGCCATGGAAGCGGCGAACCTCGACGACAATGTCCTGAAACGTCAGGAGGCGATCATTTCCTCCATGACGAAGGCCGAGCGCGCAAAGCCCGCGCTGCTCAACGCCTCGCGCCGCAAGCGCATTGCGGCTGGTTCCGGCACCACGGTGCAGGATGTGAACAAGCTGCTGAAGATGCACCAGCAGATGGCCGGCATGATGAAGAAGATGCGCACAAAAGGCGGCATGAAGAACATGCTGGGCATGGCGCAGCAGGCCGGCATCTCACAGGCGGATCTCGCCAAGATGGGCGGCCAGCAATTGCCGGGCCTTGGTGGCGGGTCGCTTCCGCCGGGCATGGGCGACCTGTTGGGGGGGAAAAAGAAATGACCGATATCGACACGACGCTGGCAAAATTCCAGCTGAGCCAGTTCCGCGACAGCATCGACAATCTCGATGCCATCCTCGTTCATACGCTGGCCGAGCGCTTCAAGCTGACCCAGCAGGTCGGCAAGTTGAAGGCGCAGCATAACCTTCCGCCCGCAGACAAGTCCCGCGAGGCAGAACAGATCGAACGGTTGCGTAATATGGCGCAGCAGTCCGGCCTCGACCCGGCCTTTGCCGAGAAATTCCTCAATTTCATCGTGGCGGAAGTGATCCGCCATCATGAGCATATCCGCGGCCTTGAGGCCGATTAGAACATTCCAGAGACGCCAGTACACAGGAGATAACCCCATGGCCCTCAAAATCCGGCTCGCCCGCGGCGGGTCCAAGAAACGCCCTTACTATTCCGTCGTTGTTGCCGACGCGCGCGCGCCGCGTGACGGTCGCTTCATCGAGAAGATCGGCACCTATGATCCGCGCCAGCCGAAAGATTCGGAAAACCGCGTGAAGATCGACGCCGAAAAAGCCGCTGAATGGGTCCGCAAGGGCGCTCAGCCGACGGATCGTGTCGCACGCTTCCTGTCGCAGATCGAAGTCGACGGCAAACCGGTCGTGGCCTGGACGCACGGCAACAACCCGAAAAAGGCCGAGCCGGGTAAGAAAGCCCAGGAACGCGCCAAAGAGCGTGAAGAAAAAGCGGCTGCTGCTGCTGAAGCCGCTGCTGCGCCGGCCGAAGAAGCACCGGCTGAGGAAGCTCCGGCAGAAGAAGCCGCAGCAGAAGAAGCTGCTTCCGAATAAGCTGCCCGCCATCTGGCAGGCCATGGAAGGGCCGGCATCCGGGAAGGGTGCCGGCCTTTTCCGTATGCGGCCCGAAAACCCATTCAGAATCTGAACGCCGGATAACGGCCCGCCCCGACGGGGTTCAGATCGTTTGTCTAGAAACGGCCTGTCCCGAAAGGAGCCTGTCATGAAGATATCGTCCCTCGTTTCCACGTTTGCACTTGCAGCGGGTCTTGCTGCGCTCGCTTTGCCGGCCAGCGCCGATCATCGCGGCGGCCGTGATACCTGGCGCGGAGGTGACTATCAGGGCCGGCAGGGCGGGGCGGTGCTGTATTCCAATGCCGGGTTCCGGGGAGAGGCGGTGAGGGTTGATGGCGCTGTGCCCAGCCTTGGCCGTATCGGGTTCAATGACCGGGCGTCTTCCATCGTGATCAATCGCGGTGTGTGGGAAGTGTGCGTGGATGCCAATTTCCGGGGGCGGTGCGAAATCATCGACACCAGCGCAGGGCGCCTGAACGCCTATCGCCTGAACGACAACATTTCGTCGCTGCGTCCTGCCGGATATGACGGGCGCGGACGCGACGACCGTCGGAGCGGCCGGGATCATGGGAAGCGCGGCGGCTGGGACAGCGGGCGCGGCGGGCAGGGCCTGATCCTGTTCCCGGATTCCAACCAGCGCGGCCCGGCGATGGAAATCGGCCAGGATGTGTCCGACCTCAGCCGGTACCGGTTCAATGACAAGGCCAGTTCCTTCTATGTCAGCGCCGGCACCTGGCAGGTGTGCGAACATGCGAACTATCGGGGCCGCTGTGAAATCCTCACCGCCGGCGCGGGAGACCTGAGGCCGATCCGGATGAACGACAATATCTCGTCGATCCGGCGTTACAGAGGTTGGCGCTGAGGCGGGCGGCAGCTGCCGCTTGCCCTTGGCGCGCGCGCCGCTACACAGGCGGCATGAACAAAACGGCAGACAACAGGCTGATTGCGGTGGGCGTCCTGAAGGGCGCCCATGGCGTGCGCGGTGATGTGCGGGTGAGGAGCTTCACGGCTGACCCGGACGCCGTATTCGATTTCGGCCCGTTGCTGGACGAGGCGGGGAAGGTGATCGTGACGCCGAAATCCGCCCGCCCCGCGAAAGGTCATTTCATCGTCCGCCCGAAAGAGCAGAAGCAGAAGGAAGACTGGGACGCGCTGCGCGGAACGCTGCTGTACGTGCCCCGCGCCAGCCTGCCGGAAGCGGATGAGGACGAGTTCTATATCGAGGATCTCGTCGGCCTCGACGTCTACACAGGCGGCAGCGAACGCGCCGGGCGTATCCGTGCGGTCCAGGATTTCGGGGCAGGGGAACTTCTGGAAATCGATCTGGCTGGCGGCGGCAGCGTGTTCGTGCCGTTTACCCTGGCCGATGTGCCGGTTGTGGACCTCGCTGCAGGCCGTGTTGTGCTGGCGACATTGGAGGAATGGCTGGAAGCGGACGGCGAGGAAGACGCCCCGTCAGACGCCTGAATCCCCGCGTTGCGCGGCGTTCAGACAATATTTGCCATACTTTCAGCCAGACTGAGTGAAAGTATGGCCGATGATGACAAAGTTCCTTCGCCTCCTGGCAGTGCTCGCGACCCCGATTGCAATGGCTGGCGGCGCACAGGCCGATACAGAGCCCTATGACCAATATGCCGGACAGGATGAGGCCCCACCGGCCCTGATCCTGTACAGCGGACCGGAGTATTCCGGCGAAGTGCGGGAAATCTACGACCCGATCCATGCCCTGCCGAACCTGCAGTTCAATGACCGTGCCCGCTCCATCGCCGTGTTGTCCGGACAATGGGAGGTCTGTCAGCACAGCGACTTCACCGGCCGCTGTGTGTTCCTGCGCTATGACGTGCCGGACCTTGCCTGGTATGGCCTGGCGGGTGAGATCTCATCCGTGCGCCCTGTATATGAATATACAGATGCCGAGCATGGCCTGATGTTCGTGCGCGATGACAATGGCTACATCCGCTATGTCGATGATGAGCGCTACGGCCATGACACTTACAGCTATGGCTATGGCGCCTCGACCTCTATCCAAGTCTATCATTACGGCTACTCGCCGGAATACAGGCAGTATGGTTATTACGATCCGCGGCTTGGCTACGACCCTTACGGGTTTGGCTGGACCAACTATTCAAGGCCTTATTATTCCTCGACCCATTACCGCCGCGAACGGCCGCCGCTGCGTGGGCATTATGGCGCGCGCGACGCATCCGTAACGCTTTACACCGACTCCTTTGACCGGGGCGCGTCGCTGGGCATCAATCGCGGCGTCCGCGATCTCAGCCGCTACCGCTTCAACGACAATGTGTCGTCGATCCAGATCCGTTCGGGTAAATGGGAAGTGTGCGAGCACGCCAATTTCCAGGGCCGCTGCCAGATTGTCGATGCATCGGTCGACCGGCTGAACGGTCTTCGCCTGAACGACAATATTTCGTCCATCCGTCCGGTCGGCAGCACAGGCCATGACCGGTGGGACCGCCACGAACGCGATGGCAGGAGAGACGGCCGGAGAGACGGAAGGAGAGGCGACCGGACCCGCCGGGATACGCCACAGGCCGGGTTCACCCCCGGCACCGGAGACTCGGCTCGCCGCGCTCCGCCGAAGCCGGGCCGCCTGCCACCGGGCGTCCGCAACATGCAGGCGCAGCAAGCGGCGGCACAATCCGCTGCGCCGTCCACGCGCACGATCACGCCCCAGCCGGTCCGCCGGCCTGGAGAGCGTGTGGTGGAGCGCCGGGTCGATCCGGTCCTTTCCGGCGGACCTGACACGCGGCGGGAAGACCGGATCCAGCGCCGGACGCGTGATACCCGCGAACCCGACTTTGCCCGGGCCGAACGCCGCGCCCTTGAGCGCCGTGCCGCTGAACGCCGCCGCATGGACACGCCGGACCGCCGCACAATGCCGAGCCGTGTGACGCCGCGTACGCCGGATGTTCGCAAGACACCCGTCCGCCCGGCGCCGACGCGGGTTGCACCCACCCGGGACACTCGCCCGCCGGCCATGCGCCGCATGGAACGGCCTGTGACCCGCGCCCCGGAAGCCCGTCGGCCGATTACACGCGCTCCGGCAGTCCGGGCTCCGGATGTGCGTGCACCTACAGCGCGTCAGCCTGTGAAAACCCCGCAAGCCGCGCCGCCGCCCCGTGTTTCGAGACCGGTCCAGGCCGCGCCGCGTCCGGCCAGCCCGCCCCCGCGTGCGGCGCCGAAACGCGATACGCGTCCGCCCGGATTGCGCCGGATGGACCGCCGGCCGGGCCAACAGCAGGACTGAGCCGTCACGGACAACGGGGCATACTTCAGGCAGACCCCGGATAAATTGTGGGTGAAAGGCTTAAGGCCGGTCGGTGCGGGCCTGGCCATCGGCGCGCGGGTCGTTCCATTCGGCCGCGATGCCATAGCCGCCCCGGCGGACCAGCCAGAACATGCCGATCAGGTCGAAGATTCCGGCACCGAGCCGTCCGAGAAATCCGTATTTGGACTCGCCCGCGAGGCGCCGGCGGTCATTCACCAGTTCTTCGCGGACATCCCATCCCGCCCGCTTGACCAGTGCCGGCAGGAACCGATGCATGGAGGCGAAATAGGGCAAATCCCGGAAGGTGGTGGTGCGGATCAGTTTCCAGCCGCAGCCCGTATCCGTCGCATCATCCTGCAGGACGAAGCGGCGCACACCATTGGCGACGCGTGACTGGACCCATTTGAAGCCGGAATCATTGCGGCTGTTTCGCTTGCCTGCAACGAGGCCGAGGGCCCCTGGCGCGCCGGGGGCGATAATCGCTTTCCACAGCCGGGCGGTATCGCCGGGATCGTTCTGCCCGTCTCCATCCAGAAGTTGGACCCATTTGCCGCGCACCGCTTTGAGCCCGGTGAAAAGGGCGGCCGACTTTCCGCGCCGTTGGATGTGGCTGAATACGAAAACCGTATCCGGGTGCTTCTTCCTGGCCTCTGCCAGTTCCGCGCCGGTCGCGTCCGACGACTCGTCATTCACGCAGATGATTTCGAAGGGGATTCCGTCCAGCTGCGCATGCACCTCGTCGATCACGGGGTGCACATTTCCGGCTTCATTGAAGAAGGGAATGATGACAGAGAGGGCGGGAGGCGCGGCCATATCTTCTCCCGTATAGAAGACCGGCCCATCCGGCAAACTTATTTGCGAGTGATTTGCAATGGATATCTATCACATCTGGTTCGACCTGAAGCCGGACACGGACGAGCGGGCCTTTGCAAAAGCGCTGCCGGATTTCCTGAACCGGATGAAGTCAGACGGCCGGATCGAGGCCTGGCGCATGATGCGCTGCAAGCTGGGTCTACGCCCCGATACTATCCGTGAGTTTCACATCATGATCGAAACGCGGGACCTCGCCCAGCTGGACGAGGCCTTCCGCGCTGCGGCGGCAAGGGAAGGGGAGGTCGACGAGTTGCACTTCACAGCCAACGCCATGGTGACGAATGTGAAGTTCGGACTGTTCCGGGACTGGCCGGATTGGGCGTGACGTCTGCTTAGCCGGTGGAATTCGCAGACAAGAGACCGCCGCCCCCGCTATCCCCCATGCCCGCAATCGCCTCGATCGCTTCCCATTCGGCGACGATTTCGTCGACATAGGTGACGAAGCTTTTCGCGTAGAAGGCTTTCGAGTCGGCCCACCAGTCACGGATGGCGGCGGAGTCGAGGCTGTCGCGCAGGCGGGCTTCTGTGCCGCCCCATAATTCTTCTTCAAACACGCCAAACCGTCTGTGCGTATGCAGAACTTCATAATGCCGGAAGCTGGCTGACAGGAAGTTGGAGACGCGCAGGCGTTCCGGGCGGGTCCAGCTGTCCGGCGCGCCGTCCTTGGTGATCAGTTCGGCGAGGTCGGGGTTCTCGATGATGCGGCCGAGATTGGTGGACAATAGCTGCGCCGAGGTCTGCGCGGCGGCCATGCGCGTCAGTTCCGCATTCTGTTTCAGCTGGAAGCCGATAAAGACCAGCGTCAGCACTACGGCGGCGGACGCAAAGATATTGGCAATGGTGGCGATGGTGTCGAGCATCTGTCTTCCTCCCCAGGACAGGCGCTATCAAGCGCCAGCACAGGAGGAAGGTCAATTCACCCGCCGGGATCAGGCCGTGCGGGCGGGGGCCGTCTCCCGGGAATAGGTGTCATGGCGCAGGCAGGCGCGGATCGCGTTCAGCATCATCAGGCCCAGGCCAAAATACGCCGCCAGCCAGGCCACGCCGAACACGCCGTCGCGGACGCCGGTCAAAGTGGCGAGCACCAGAAGGGCCATCAGCACGATGGCGCTGACAAAGTTGCGCCCGGTCCAGATGCGCCAGGACAGGAGCAGGATGAACACGGCTTCAAGGCCTGCACCAGCCAGCCGAATGCCCGGCAGGACAGCCGGGAAGGATCCGAAAATGACGTCAAACAGGACGAGAGCGGCAAACACGATGCCGGCAATGGCTCCGCCTTTCGCCAGTCGCATCACGTCCTCAAGAGATGTGATTTCCGGAAACAATTTTTCCATTCTGAGTCCCCCAAGGCCGTGCACCGCGCTTCTACTTTTGATTTCACGACATATTCTGTCAATAGCGGAAAGGCCAGATCCAACCTGCTGTCTGCGCGGCCAGCCAGAGACCGAGCACAAGGAAGAGCAATGCCGCGATGATACGCACAATGTTCAATGGCACGCGCTCGATCAGTTCATGCCCCAGAAACACAGCCGGCACATTGGCCAGCATCATGCCCAGCGTCGTACCCATCGTGACCATGAAGAGATTGTCGAACCGGGCCCCAAGGGCGATGGTCGCCACCTGTGTCTTGTCGCCCATTTCAACGAGGAAGAAGGCGACAAGCGTGGTGAGGAAGGCGCCGAACCGGGCGGGTTTGTCATCGAGGTCATCGACCTTGTCCGGCACCAGCGTCCAGGCGGCCATGGCAATGAAGGACGCCGCGATCAGATAGCGGAACCAGTCCCCGTCCAGCAGGCTGGCAACACTGGCGCCCAGCAGGGCGGCCAGGAAATGGTTGGCGATGGTCGCGGCGAAGATGCCGAGAATGATTGGCAGCGGCGCGCGGAAACGGGTTGCCAGCAGGATGGCGAGCAGTTGTGTCTTGTCGCCGATTTCAGCCAGCGTGACGATGGTGGTGGAGGTGAGAAAGGCATCCATGGGGCGGCAGGAATCCTTGTGCAGGCAAGGCGCCCGAATAGGCTGTACCGGATGCAGGGGCAAGGCGGACCGGTGATGGCCGGCAGTGACGGAACGTCCCGTGTAGGCTAAAGCCTCAGCCCATGTTCGAGACGAGTTTCATCACATTGTTTCCTGAGGCCTTTCCTGGCCCGCTGGGCGTGTCCATCCTGGAACGCGCCCGCAAGGAAGGCATCTGGGACTGGGAAACCATCCAGCTTCGCGAGTTCGGCCTCGGCAAACATCGCAATGTCGATGCACCGCCGACCGGGGGCGGGGCCGGCATGGTGCTGCGCCCCGATGTGGCCGCCGCCGCGCTGGACAGTATCGTCACCGACAACAAGCATCTCATCTATCTCTCTCCGCGCGGGAAACCGTTCACCCAGAAAATGGCGCACGAATTCGCCAGCAGCCGCGGACTGATCATGTTCTGCGGCCGGTTTGAGGGGCTCGACCAGCGGGTGATCGACACACATGGCCTGGAAGAAGTGTCGATGGGGGATTTCGTGCTCGCCGGCGGAGAAGTGGCGGCCATGGCGCTGACCGAAGCGGTGGTGCGCCTGCTGCCGGGTGTGGCCGGGAATGCCGACTCCTTGAGTGACGAATCCTTCGAAAACGGCCTGCTGGAACATGACCAGTATACAATGCCGCGTCAGTGGGGCCCTCATGGGACTCCGGACGTCTTGCTGTCCGGCGATCACAAACGCATCGCAGAATGGCGTTTGAACAGCGCAAAGGCGTTGACAAAGCAACGCCGCCCCGATTTATACGCCGCTTACTCCGAAACCCACGATATCCAAGCGCCGGAGACAGGCGATGAACATTATTGAACAGCTTGACGCAGAAGAAGTTTCCCGCGTCCTCAGCGGCAAAGAAATCCCGGCATTCTCGCCCGGTGACACGCTGGCCGTGAACGTCCGCATTACGGAAGGCGACCGTGAGCGCGTGCAACGCTTTGAAGGCGTGTGCATTGCTCGTTCGGGCGCTGGTGTGAACGAGAGCTTCACGGTCCGTAAGATCTCTTTCGGTGAAGGTGTGGAGCGTGTGTTCCCGCTGGTCTCGCCGATGATCGAGTCGATCGAAGTGAAGCGGAAGGGCCGCGTTCGCCGCGCCAAGCTCTACTACCTGCGCGGCCTGCGCGGGAAGGGTGCCCGTATCGCAGAGCGGACCACCGGCCACGGCATCGAGCAGGTCGAGATCGCTGTCTCGAAAACCGAGCGCCGCCGCCAGAAAGACGCTGCCAAGGCTGCCCGCAAGGAAGCGGCTGCTGCCGAGCGCGAAGCAGCTGCCAAGGCAAAGGCTGAAGCAGACGCCGCTGCGGCGGCTGCCGCCGAGGCCGAAGCCGCTGCAGAAACTGCAGAGGGCGGCACCGAGGAATAGACCTCCTCCGCCACAGGCACATGACAAGCGCCCCTGCCGAAAGGCGGGGGCGTTTTCGTTGCGGCTGTCAGTGCAGACCGAGGCTGGCTTTAGCATAGGCCGTTATGTCAGCCACGAGGCGGTCGAAGACGAGGCGCATGCGGCGGTTGCCGCGCAGGTCTTCATGCATGGTGATCCAGGTTTCCAGTGCGAAGCTCATTTCCTCCGGAAAGAGGCGGACAAGGTTCGGATCGGGCCGTGCGAGACTGGTCTGGCAGATGCCGATGCCGAACCCGGCCCGGATCGCGGCCAGCTGGGCAAGGTCATTGTCGGTCCGGAAGGAAAACATCTGCCGCGTCAGAGGCATGCCAATATTCTGCAACGCGTCTATGCCTGCTGTCTGCCGGTCGAAGCCGACAATCGCATGGTCCGTCAGGGCGTCGATTGTGTCCGGGCGGCCGCGGCGGGCGAGATAGTCCTTGTGGGCATACATGGCGAGCTGGATGTCGCCGGCCTTCTGCGCCACCAGCGCGCCCTGGGCAGGCCGGACCATGCGCACGGCGATGTCGGCATCGCGGCGCAGGAGGTCAGACGTTTCATTCGTCGCGACCAGTTCGAACGTGATGCCGGGATGGGCGGCGCCGATCCGCGCCAATATCGGCGGCAGGACTTCCACGCCGATAATCTGGCTCGCGCTTAGCCGGACCGTGCCTGCGATCTCGCCGTCCGCGCCGGATGCGGAGCGGACCATGGCCGCCACGGAGGCCTCCATGGTGAGGGCGTGAGGAATGAGCGCTCCGGCAAGGTCTGTCGGGGACAGGCCATGCGGGGAGCGGATGAACAGGGCGCCGCCGCCGAGCGCCGCCTCCAGCTGTGAGATGTGACGGGCGACGGTGGGTTGGGTCAGGCCGTCCGCCCGGGCGGCCGCCGACAGGCTGCCGGTGCGCCAGACACCCAGGAAAGACCGGCAATGGTCCCAGGAGAGGGGGAGGTGTTCCACTAATTTTGTATAGCGCGTGGCGCAGCCACCTTTGTGAGGCAGACACAAAGGAGACGTTCCATGACCCGTTCACATACAGCCCTCATCCTCGGCGCGACTGGCGGGGCTGGTTTTGAAATCGCCGAAGCACTCCATCGCCGGGGCTGGCATATCCGGGCGCTCAGCCGCCGGCCGGACCATGGCCAGACCCTTCTGCCTTATGCCGACTGGCTGAAGGGCGATGCCATGAACGCCGGCGAAGTGGCCGACGCGGCCATCAATGCCGACCTGATCGTCCATGCAGTGAACCCGCCGGGCTACCGCAACTGGCGGGACCTGGCCCTGCCGATGCTGGACAATACGATTGCTGCCGCAAAGGCGGCAGGCGCGCGGATCATGTTTCCGGGCACAATCTACAATTACGGGCCGGATGCGTTCCCCCTGTTGAAGGAAAGCACGCCGCAAAACCCGCACACGCGCAAAGGCGCCATACGAGTGGAGATGGAAGACCGCCTGCAGCGGGCAGCCGGGCAGGGGACGCGTGTCCTGATCGTCCGGGCGGGTGATTTCTATGGGCCGCACAGCACGAGCAATTCCTGGTTCAGCGCGGGCCTTGTGAAACCCGGCCAGCCGGTCAAATCCGTCACCTGGCCCGGGCGAGCCGGGGTGGGGCATGCCTGGGCCTATCTGCCGGACTATGGCGAAGCGGTCGCCCGGCTTGTCGAGCAGGATGCCAGGATGGCCGCCTTCGAGACCTTCCATTTTGCCGGACACTGGTTCGAAGACGGACGGGATTTTGCAGAAGCCATCCGGGCGGCGGCGGGCGTGCCGGATGCACCGATCCGCAGATTTCCCTGGTGGCTGATTCAGGGCCTGTCACCTTTTGTCCGCCTGTTCCGGGAACTGTCGGAAATGAAATACCTCTGGGACGTACCTGGCCGACTCGACAATGGCAAACTGGTGCAGTGCCTGGGTGAGGAACCGCGCACGTCGGTGCGGGCAGCGCTTCACACCACGCTGGAGGCCATGGGATGCCTGCCGGAAACCACCCGGGTTAAAACCGAGTTCAACTTAAGGGATTGTTGAGGCGCCTATGTTCTCCTCCGATGGTGGGGAGCGTGTGATCTGATGAATGGCGACGGCAAAACCGAATTGCTGAAGGGGGTGTTGAACCTCCTGCCCAATCCCGTATTCATCAAGAATTCAGACCATGTCTGGATCGAGGTGAACGACGCCCTGTGCCGGTTTGGCGGCCACCCGCGCGAGTCGCTCATCGGGCATACCGATTATGACTTTTTCCCGAAAGACCAGGCTGACCTCTTCCGGGAAGTGGACAATCGCGTGCTGGAGACGCGCGCTGGCAGCGTCAATACAGTCCAGTTCACGAATGCCGACGGCGAGGTGCGCTGGGTCGAATCCTCGAAATCCTGTTTCGAGGATGCTGCAGGCAATGTCTTCATCGTTGGTGTCCTGACGGATGTGACGGAGCGGAAATTGCGCGAAACGGCGCTGGAAGAGGCGCGCGAGACGGCGCTGAATGCGGCGAAGTCGAAAACGGAATTCCTGGCAAATATGAGCCATGAGATCCGTACACCTATGAATGGCGTTCTCGGCATGTCCCAAGTGCTTCGCCGCACGACACTGAACGAGGAGCAGATCGAGATTGTCGACATGATCGAACGGTCCGGCGAGGCGCTGCTGACCGTGATCAACGACATCCTCGACTTCTCGAAGATCGAGGCCGGAAAGCTGACGATCGACGCAGAACCCTTTTCCCTGTCCACTGTGCTGGACGATGTCGCCGCGCTGCTGGGGTCGGGCGCGAACGAGAAGGGGATTGAGCTGATCACGGACATTTCCCGTGACGTGCCCGATGAGGTGGTGGGCGATGCTGGCCGCATCCGCCAGATCCTCACAAACCTTGTCGGCAATGCGATCAAGTTCACGACTGAAGGCCATATCCTTGTGCGCATCACAGGGTCGGGAGAGAACGGCTACGCCCATCTCGCGATCACGGTAGACGATACCGGCATCGGCATTCCGGAAGACAAGCTGGAAACCGTGTTCCACCAGTTCGAACAGGCGGACGCCTCCACGACGCGGCGCTTCGGAGGCACGGGCCTTGGCCTGTCCATCTGCCGCAGCCTTGTGGAGGCGATGGCCGGGCAGATCGACGCCACGTCGACCTTCGGCGTGGGCTCCACATTCCGGGTCGAGTTGACCCTGCCGATTGCCGATGACGAGCCGCGCCTCTTCCTGGAACCGGTCGAACGGGCTGACCTCAGCCATGTGCGCGCGTTGGTGATTGACGACATTTCGCTGAACTGCCGGATCTCGGCCAGCCAGCTGGCCCTTTATGGTATCCGGTCCGACCATGAGACCGATCCGCGGCAGGGCCTGCGCCGCCTGGCCGAGGCTCACAACCGGCGTGAGCCGTACGACCTGCTGGTGCTGGACTACCAGATGCCGGACATTGACGGTCTGCGTGTGGCCCGGATGATCCGGTCCAAACCGGCCTTCAACCGGCTGAAGATTGTCGTCGTGTCTTCCGTCGATTCCCAGGATGTGAAGGCGGCCTTCCTCAAGGCGAGGGTCAACGACGTCCTGATCAAGCCGCTGCTGAGCGGGGCGCTGGGCAAGGCAGTCAGCGGGGTCATCGGCAGTGCGCCGCGTCCCGCTCCGGTTACCGCCCCGAAGCCCGTGCCGCCGGCCCCACCGCCGGGCGGACGTATCCTGATTGCCGAAGACAATGAGGTGAACCAGCGGGTCATCGCCGGGCTGCTGGAGGGGGCGGGCTATGAACTTCACTTCGCGGCAAACGGAAAAATCGCGGTCGACCTGTTCCGCCAGAATGCCTATGCCCTTGTGCTCATGGATGTTTCCATGCCGGTCATGGACGGGATGGCGGCGACGCGCATTATCCGGGATTTCGAAGCGTCCGGAGGCCGGCGTCGGACGCCTGTCATCGCCGTGACGGCTCATGCCATGACCGAGGAACGCCGCGAATTTCTATCGCGCGGGGCGGACGCCGTGCTGACCAAACCGCTCGACAAGGCAGAATTGCTGGAAACCGTGCGAACGTGGACCGGGCGGACCGCCCGCCGGGTCGCCTGAACTGCCATCTGACACATTGACGCGATGCGCCGTGTGTTGCACGAGACGCGCTGACCGGCGCGTTTGCGCGCAATAATTTTCTACAAGCAGGGAATATTCGGCCCATGGCAGGCAAGACACTCTACGACAAAATCTGGGATGCCCATCTGGTGCACACCGATGAGGCGTCGGGGGAAAGCCTACTTTATATCGACCTGCACCTGATCCATGAGGTGACGACACCGCAGGCCTTTGCGGGGCTGAAAGCGGCTGGCCGGGGCGTGCGCCGTCCGGACCTGACCTTGGCAACGCCAGACCACAACACGCCGACAGAAAACCAGGCGGCAGGCCTTGCCGGTGTGAAAGACCCCGAAGCGCGCAACCAGCTGGAAACGCTGATGCGCAACGTGGAAGAGTACAAGATCCAGATCTTCCCCATGGGCGACATCCGCAACGGCATCGTCCATGTGATCGGACCAGAGCAAGGCCGCACCCAGCCGGGCATGACCATCGTTTGCGGCGACAGCCACACCTCGACGCATGGCGCGTTCGGTGCGCTGGCGCACGGCATCGGCACGTCCGAAGTGGAGCACGTCCTGGCGACGCAGACGCTTCGTGCCCGGAAGATGCAGAACATGGCGATCGAGGTGACCGGCAAGCTGAAGCCAGGCGTGACGGCGAAAGACCTCGCCCTACATATTATCGCCCAGATCGGGACCGCAGGCGGCACCGGCTGCGTAATGGAATATCGCGGCGAAGCGATCCGTGACCTGAACATGGAAGGGCGCATGACGCTGTGCAACCTGTCCATTGAAGGCGGCGCCCGCGCGGGGCTCGTCGCGCCGGACGAAAAGACCTTCGCCTACATCAAGGGCCGTCCGGCTGCTCCAAAGGGCGGCGCCTGGGAAGTTGCGGAAAGTTTCTGGAAGACACTCCACACGGATGAAGATGCCGTCTTCGATCATGTCGTCGAAATCAACGCCGAAGACGTGGAGCCGACCGTGACCTGGGGCACCAGCCCCGAACAAGGCATTCCGGTCTCCGGTATTATTCCGAAGCCTGAAGACTTTTCCGATCCGGTGAAAGCCGCTGCGTGTGAGCGCGCGCTGGACTATATGGGCCTGGAAGGCGGTGTGCCGATTGCTGGAACGCCGGTACAACGCGTCTTCATCGGCTCCTGCACCAATTCCCGGATCGAGGATCTCCGCGCCGCCGCAGACGTCGCTAAAGGCAATCATGTGGTTGACGGTGTGCGCGCCATGGTCGTGCCGGGCTCCGGTCTCGTTCGTGCGCAGGCGGAAGAAGAAGGCCTCGACCAGATCTTCCTCGATGCCGGCTTTGAATGGCGTGAGCCGGGCTGCTCCATGTGCCTCGGCATGAACCCGGACACCCTGTCGCCGGGCGAGCGCTGTGCCTCCACCTCGAATCGCAACTTCGAAGGCCGTCAGGGCCGCGGTGGCCGCACCCATCTGATGAGCCCGGCCCTCGCCGCGAAAGCCGCGATCACCGGCGTGATCGGCTAGTCCGCCCTCAGCGTCCGCTCGCGCATTGCCAGGAAGACCGGCAGGCCGAACGAGACGCCGACGCTGAACGTGCAGGCAATCGGCAGCCAGAGATAGCGCAGGCCGATGCGTCTGCCTTCGATCAGGATAAAGACAGTGAGCACCACGGCCGAGACGATCACGTCCCAGCCGAAGAATCCGCCGATCCGCGTCGCGAAGAGATCGCCGACAAAGCGCGGCACATCCAGCCCGTGTTCCATGAACCAGGGCAGGAATTGCGACAGCGGAAGAACAGCGCCCGCAATAGCGAGCAGGGCATAGACAAGAGCGGCCGGTTTCATGGTCTCTCCAAAGTGGCAGGGGCGGGAAACAGCTGTGTTATAGCGCGGATAGGCGGCGCGTCTTGGTCCGCTAACTCGAATTCTTAAACCGAGCTTTCAGTTGCTTCCGCATCGTGGCGGGCGGATAGTCCGGCAAAACCACGAAGGAGGACAAGATGGCTGGTACGGTGAAACTTCCGGGCGGTGTAACGCTGGATGGCCCGCGCGGGCGCACCTATGCGTCCATTCTCGAAACTGTTGGCGCGACGCCTTTGGTAGCGGCGCCGAAATTCTCGGCTGAGACGGGGATCAAGGCGAACCTCCTGTTCAAATGCGAATTCTTCAATCCGCTGTCGAGCGTCAAAGACCGGATTGGCCTGAACATGATTCTGGAACTGGAAGCCTCCGGCAAGCTGAAGCCCGGCGGCACGCTGGTGGAGCCGACCTCCGGCAATACGGGCATCGGCCTTGCCTTCGTGGCCGCGGCATGCGGATACAAGCTGATCCTGACCATGCCGGAATCCATGTCGATCGAGCGGCGCAAGATGCTCGCTTTTCTCGGCGCGCAACTGGAACTGACGCCGAAGGAGAAGGGCATGGGCGGGGCCATCGCCAAGGCGCAGGAGATTCTCGACTCGACACCCGGCGCCGTGATGCCGAGCCAGTTCGACAACCCCTCCAATCCGGCGATCCATGAAAAGACCACGGCGGAAGAAATCTGGGGCGACACCGGCGGTGCAGTGGATGCGGTCATCGCCGGCATCGGCACGGGCGGTACCTTCACCGGCTGTGGCCGTGTGCTGAAGGCGAAGAAGCCAGACCTGAAAATGATCGCGGTGGAGCCGGAAGGAAGCCCCGTCCTGTCCGGCGGAGATCCGGGCCCGCACATGATTCAGGGCATCGGTGCGGGCTTCATTCCCGCGAACGCCGACACCGGCCTGATCGACGAAGTGGTCAAGGTCACCAATGACGAAGCCATGGCGAACGCCCGCAAGCTGGCGGCACTGGAAGGCATTCCGGGCGGCATCTCGTCGGGCGCGGCGGCCACGGCGGCGATGAAAGTCGGCAGCCGCGACGACATGGCGGGCAAGACACTGGTGGCGATCCTGCCGAGCTTTGCGGAACGTTACGTCTCGACGGCCCTGTTCGAGGGGTTGTAAGCCTCACCGCGTGATGGCGCTCCATACTGTAGCTCTCTTTGTCCTCGGTCTCGTCATGCTGGCCATGGCGGCTGGCCTCGATGCGATGATCCGGCTGGACGTGTCCGGCTGGGTCCAGCTGCTGCTGGCCGGGTTCGGTGTCTATCTCGTGGTGATGTCCTGGTTCTCGCTCAGGTTCGACCGGCGCCGGGCCCATGTGCTGGAAACCGGCACGCCCCAGCCGGCGCCATTCGAGATCCGCCGGACGACAGACAAGCAATCGGCGGCCTTTCTCGCTGAAGTCAAAATCGGGGATGAGGTTTGGGTCACGCCGCTGCGCATCTCCCGGCGGGTTCGCCAGTTGTGCAAGAAGGGCGAACTGGAGGGCGAGGCCTGGCTTGACGCGGAAGATCGCCTCGTCGCCCTGGCCCATGAGGGGGAACAGTTTCGCGTCATGCCGTTTCCGCGCCGCAAACGCTTTGGAAGAAAAGACAGGAAGAAGAAAAAGACATGAGCCAGCTCGTCACCGGCCTCGATCATATTGTCCTCGTCGCGCCTGAAATCGACTCCGCCGCGGCGGTCTATGAAGCCTTGCTGGGCCGCCCCCCCGTCTGGCGCGCGAACGGGGAGGGCGGGGCCGCGACGGCGATCTTCCGCGTCGCCAATACCAGTCTCGAACTGATGGCGCCTGCAGGGGAGGGCCCCGTGGCAGACCGGCTGCGGGAGATCATCGAGGCAGAAGGCCCTGGCCTGAAAACGCTGGCATTCGGCACGGCAGATATCGCGGCTGCGCATCACAAGCTGACGCGGCGGGGCATGGGCCCGCAGGACATGGTGCCGGGCGAGAGCACGAATGAACTGGATGGGGCCACGCGAAGCTGGAAGCGTTTCCGCTGCGCGGATGATCAGACGTCCGGCATCAAAACCTTCCTGATTCAGCCTGAAACACCGCTGCCGCCACAGGACGCACCGGACGGCGCCGTTGTTGCGCTGGACCATATCGTCATCGACACCCCCAATCCGGATCGGGCGCTTGGCCTGTACGGGGCGCGGCTGGGGCTTGATCTGGCGCTCGACCGGAATGCCCCTCAGTGGAAAACGCGCTTTCTGTTCTTCCGCACGGGCGGGCTGACCTTTGAGGTCATCCACCGGCTCGGCGAAACGCATGATCCGGCAGGGCCGGACCGGATCTGGGGCCTGACCTGGGAAGTGGCGGACCTTGCCGCGGCCCATGCCCGTCTCACCGGGGCGGGCTTCAACGTTTCGGAATTGCGCAAGGGCCGGAAACCCGGTTCGAGCGTCTTTACGGTCAGGGATGGCACAATGGGCGTTCCGACGCTTTTCATTGCGCATGAGCCGAAGTAAGAACGCCGCCATGACACCGTTTACTGAAATTACCGGAACCGCCGCGCCGCTGCTCGAAAAGGGCAAGCTCATGTCCAATGTCGATACGGACATGATCATCCCCAAACAGTTCCTGAAGACGACAGAGCGCACCGGCCTGTCGAAAGGCCTGTTCTATGAGCTGAAAACCCTGGCCGATGGGTCGCCGAACCCGGATTTCGTGCTGAACAAGCCGGAATTCGCGAAAGCCGATATCCTGATCGCGGGCGAGAATTTTGGCTGCGGGTCCTCGCGGGAACATGCACCATGGGCGCTGGCGGACCAGGGCATCTCGGTCGTCATCTCGCCGAGCTTCGCCGATATCTTCCATAACAATTGCTACAAGAACGGCATTCTGCCGGTGCGCCTGCCGGTGGACGTCTGCGAAAAACTCGCCCGGCAGGCTGGCGGATCGAACCATGTCTTCTCGGTCGACCTGGAAGCGCAGACCGTGACGGCACCGGATGGTGAGACCTACACATTCGACGTCGACCCGGGCCGCAAGTCCAACCTGCTGCAGGGCCTCGACGAGATCGGCGCGTCGCTGCAGGCCGAAAGTGACATCAACACTTATGAAGCCACCCGCAAGGTCTCCATGCCGTGGCTCGAGCCGGCGGGCTGAGGCCCGGACGGCATCCGAGAAGGGAAACCCGATGCCGGACAGATTAAAACCAATCTTCCTCGTGCTGGGGCTGGCGGCGCTTGGCGCCTGCCACAATGATCCGTTTTCGATAAAGCCGGAAGTGAACGTCACCCTGCCGGAAAAGCCGCCGGCAGATGCCACGGCGCCTGAAGATGATGGCGCCGCAACCCCCGAAGAAAGCGAGACGGACTCATGATCGTCATCGAAGGCACAGTCAGAGTTCCGCCGGAACGGGTCGAAGCGGCCCGCCCGGCGATGGAGACCATGATCCGTGCCAGCCGGGCCGAATCCGGCTGCATCGACTATGCTTACAGCGTCGATCTGCTCGACCCCGGCCTGGTGCGGGTGACCGAACGCTGGGAAAGCCGGGAGGTGCTGAAGGCGCATTTCGCCACGCCCCACATGGCCGCCTGGCGTGAGGAAATCGCCAGCCTCGGCATAACAGACCGGTCCCTACGGCTGTATGAGGCCGATCCAGAGCCCATCTGAGGCATTTTCACCGGGCAGGCTGCGTCAAAAACCGTGGGTGACATTGCGGCTGTGGAGCGGTAAATGCCGCCCATCGGTATTGCGTAATAGACAGGCCAGAACATGCATCAGACACTCCTTCTGCTCCCGGGTGACGGGATTGGCCCGGAAGTCACCGCTGAAGCCCGCCGCGTGGCGGAAGTGGTCGCGCCGGACCTGAAAATGGAAGAAGGCCTGGTCGGCGGGGCGTCGATTGACGCGCATGGCGATCCGCTGACGGAAGAGACGCTGGAACGCGCGCGGCAGGCCAATGCCGTGCTGCTCGGCGCGGTCGGTGGGCCGAAATGGGTTGGCTCAGCGCGCGACAAACGCCCGGAAGCCGGCCTGCTGGCCTTGCGCAAAGGCCTCGACGTGTTCGCGAACCTGCGCCCGGCCTTCTGCTTCCCGGCGCTGGTGGAAGCGTCCAGCCTGAAGCACGACGTTGTGGCCGGCCTTGACCTGATGATTGTCCGCGAGCTGACGGGCGGGGTCTATTTCGGCCAGCCGCGCGGCATTGACGAAACCAGTGGCATCCGCCGCGGCTATGATACGTCGGTTTATACCCATCCGGAGATCGAGCGCGTGGCGCACGTCGCCTTCGAGATCGCCCGCGGCCGTCAGGGCCGTGTCTGTTCGGTCGAGAAATCCAATGTCATGGAATCCGGCCTGTTCTGGCGCCAGGAAGTCACGCTGGCGCACGCCGAAATGGGCGCAGGCGTGGACCTGTCGCACATGTATGCCGATGCCTGCGCCATGGAACTCGTCCGGGCGCCAAAGCAGTTCGACGTCATCCTCGCAGGCAATCTGTTTGGCGACATCCTGTCGGATGAAGCGGCCATGCTGACCGGGTCGATCGGCATGCTGCCCTCCGCCTCGCTCGGCGCTCCGGGCACGCCCGGCCTTTACGAGCCTGTCCACGGCTCCGCGCCGGATATTGCCGGGCAGGGGATTGCGAACCCTTGCGCCGCGATCCTGTCTCTGGAAATGGCACTGCGCTGGTCGCTCGGCCGGGAGAAGGCGGCCGATATGCTGTTTGCGGCTGTCGGCAAGGCGCTCGACCAGGGCGCCCGCACGAAGGACCTCGGCGGCAGCCTGTCCACAAGCGAAATGGCCGACGCGATCATCGCCGCGCTCTGACAGGCTGACGTAGGGGCAAGATTGCCCGTCACCATCCCGCATGAGAGCATTCCCCAAAAATATAAGGGAGGAATGCCATGTCATACGCCGATGGACGGCTGATCCATGATGCCGATAGCCATTTGATGGAGCCTGCTGATTGTCTTGATCCGTATTTCGAGAAACGCTTGCTGGACCGCTTCCTGGCGCTGCCGCGGGTGAAGGAATTGCGCACCGGCGCCAAGGCCGAACATGTCGGGGAACGCCTGGCACTGCAGCAGGATGCAGCCTTCCGGGCAGAGGCGGACGACAATATCCTGTTGCGCAAGAATTACGACGCACACGGGGCATGGATCCGGCAGGACCGGCCGCACACGCTGGACAAGCTCGGCTTCGCCAGTCAGCTCGTCTTCACCACGCATTGTCTCGGCAATTTCGGCCTCGACCAGTCGGATGACATGGAGCTCTGCTACGCCGCAGCCGATGCGCATAACCGGATGATGACGGACTTCTGCAGCATCGACCGCCGCCTTCTGGCTGTCGCTTATGTGCCGCTGGAGGATTTCGATCGGGCGCTCGCCACAGCGAAGCTGGCCCTGGAGCTTGGGGCCAAGGCGCTGATGGTGCCGAGCCTCTGCCCGCAGCATCACTCGCCGAGCCATGTTGCGCTGGACCCGGTCTGGGCGGCGGCGCAGGAGGCCGGTGTCCCGGTCGTGCTTCATGTTGGCGGGGAGAAAAAATTGAACCCGATGTACAAGGAAAACGGCCTGCCGCCGGTGCCGGACTTCCATGGCGGCGACGACAATTTCACCTCTGTTTCCTACATGCCGATCCCCGAGGCAGCGATGCAGACGCTGGCGACGCTGATCTTCGATGGTGTGTTCGACCGGTTCCCGGACCTCAAATGGGGCGCCATCGAACTCGGCGCGAACTGGGTGCCGGGCTGGATGCGGGCAATGGATTCTGCTGCGCATGCCTTCATGCGCAATGAAGAGCGCCTGCAGAAGCTTTCCGCGAAGCCGTCAGAGATCGTCCGCCGCCAGTTCCGCGCTGCGCCTTATCCGCATGAGGATGCCGGCTGGATCATCCGCAATGCCGGGGAAGAGATCGCCATGTTCTCCTCCGACTTCCCGCATGTCGAAGGCGGCCGCAATCCGCTCAAGCGGTTTGACGAAACCCTGCAAGACTTGCCGAAAAGCGCCATCAAGGCGTTCTATTCCGGCAATTTCATCGACATGATGGGTGAGGGCCTCGCCCCCGACCTGCGCGTGCCGGAACTGCAACAATCGGCCTAGCTGTAATCGGCGATCCGGCAGAGCAGGTTCCCGCGGAATTCGAAGAAGCTGGCGCCGCGCACTTTCACGGTCTCACCGGCCTTGATGCCGTTCGGCAGGTCGACGGCGGCTTTGCCTTCGAATTCGATCTCGGCGGCTGCCTTGCCGCCGCCGGACACGACATTGACCAGCCGCTGGCGGCGGTACGAGAAGGCATTTCCGGACAGATCTGCCACCTGGCGCATCATGTCCTTGCCATCCAGGCGCATGGATCCACCGGCATTTGAGATGTTTTCGAACACGACATCATCGGTCACGCAGTCGAGCATGCCGTCAATGTCACGGTCATTATAGCATTGAATATAGCGGGCAATTACGTCGTCGAGCATGGGGCTGGGGCCTCCATATGTGTCTCCGGGTGCCCCCTCGTGTTGCCTGACAGGGGGCCGAATGGCAACAGGCTTTGCGCATCGGTTCGAAATGCGCCATAAGCCCGCCTCGAATTGCGAGGAGCGAAAAAGCCATGGGCACACGGATTGCGATTGTCGGCGCGACAGGAAATGTCGGGCGTGAATTGCTGGCCATTCTGGACGAGCGCTTGTTCCCGGCGGACGAAGT
>MDTD01069855.1_pt1 | contig 39231 bp, 38 predicted proteins | sample 811221 | NCBI WGS metagenome assembly MDTD01 (sample SAMN05326646, study PRJNA326480) | marine metagenome | isolation source: seawater | place: Pacific Ocean: South West | collected 2011
TATCAATATTTTCAGCAAGCTGGGCATTTTCCTCAATAAAGCATTTACGTGGCTCTACTTGGTCACCCATCAAGGTTGTAAAAATTTGATCAGCTTCAATGGCATCTTCTATTTTTAACTGAATGAATGTACGCGCTTCGGGATCCATTGTTGTTTCCCACAGTTGCTCTGGGTTCATCTCCCCCAAACCTTTATAACGCTGAATACCCAATCCTGATCGAGCTTCATTCATCAACCATTGTATTGCTTCTGATACTGTTTTAACTTCAAATGATTTTTGACCACGACAAACCACCGCTCCTGGTTGTAAAAGTGTCGCGGTAAGCTCACGGTAATGCATGAGCTGCTGATAAGACTCACCTACAAAAAATTCTGGACTCATGGTGACGTGCCGATGATGCCCATGTTGAACTAAATGTAACGTAGGTAAGTATAAGCCATCTTCTTTATCTTCATGTAACGCCACTTCAATACGATCTGAACTGTTTGAACTCAACTCAGAATCTAAACATTGATTCAACTCTCGAATCCAAGCCTGTACGGTCGATAAATCTGTTAATTGATCCCTCAGTAATGGCTGGATTTGAGCTGTAGCAAGGAGTACTTGATCAGTGTACACACTTGACCAACGCGTAATGGCCTGCTGAGTGAGTCGATACTGCTGTGCTAGCTCAGATAAAGCTGCATGAGCCAATGGAGGTGCCCCTTCTGATACAGATAACTCAGCACCCTCTAAAGCTAAATCTAACAAAAAATCTTGTAATTCAATGTCATTTTTCACGTAACGCTCTTGTTTACCTTTCTTCAGCTTATAAAGTGGTGGTTGTGCCATGTAAATGTAACCACGCTCAAACAACTCAGGCATTTGACGATAAAAAAATGTCAACAATAAGGTTCGAATATGTGCACCATCTACATCTGCATCGGTCATGATCACAATTTTATGATATCTCACCTTATCAGGGTTATACTCATCAGAACCAATACCACACCCCAAGGCTGTAATCAGTGTCGTGACTTCGTTTGAAGATAACATTTTATCAAAACGTGCTTTTTCAACATTAAGAATCTTTCCTCTTAAGGGCAAAATTGCTTGTGTCCTGCGATCTCTTGCTTGTTTAGCGGACCCTCCTGCAGAATCCCCCTCAACAATAAACAACTCAGAAGCCGCAGGGTCTTTTTCCTGACAATCTGCTAATTTTCCAGGCAATCCACCTAAATCAAGTGCTGTTTTTCGACGCGTTAGCTCACGTGCACGTCGTGCAGCTTCTCGGGCGGTGGCGGCTTCAACAACTTTGCCAATTAATAACTTAGCTTGCTCAGGATGTTCTTGTAAAAATTCAAATAAGCGCTCTGAAATTGAAGACTCAATGATAGGCCGAATTTCAGATGACACTAATTTATCTTTTGTTTGTGAAGAAAACTTAGGGTCTGGCATTTTAACAGAAACCACGGCTGTTAAACCTTCGCGACAATCTTCACCACTGATAGCGCTTTTCATTTTTTTATCTAAGCCCTCTGATGTCATATATTTATTTAATGTCCGTGTCAGAGCTGTTCTAAAACCGATGAGATGTGTACCACCATCTTTTTGAGGAATATTGTTGGTAAAGCATAGTATGTTTTCTTGATAACCGTCGTGCCACTGAATGGCCAAATCAACGGAAACACCACTGGTTGTATCAGAATGATGCAAAGTAATTAATGTTTCATTGATAGGCGTCTTATTTTGATTTAAGTATTCAACAAAAGCTTTAGCCCCCCCTTCATAATGAAAAGTATCTTCACGATCGGTACGATCATCTTTCAGCTGAATACTAATGCCTGGATTCAAAAAAGCTAACTCTCTCAGTCGTTTGACTAAAACACTGTATTCAAAAATCACTGTAGAAAAAATCTTTGAACTTGGCTTAAAATGAACAGACGTTCCGGTTCGCTCAGTGGCTTCTAGCCGTTCTAAAGGCGCTTGAGGCACTCCATCATGATAGACCTGTCGATGAAGATAACCTTCACGGGCAATAGACAATGTCAGTTGTTCAGACAGTGCATTGACGACGGACACACCCACACCATGCAAGCCACCTGATATTTTATAAGCATTATCATCAAATTTTCCGCCTGCATGCAAAACCGTCATAATCACTTCAGCGGCAGAGCTTCCTTCTTCATGAGCCCCTACAGGAATACCACGTCCATCATCTGAAATAGCCACTGACTCATCCGCATGAATGTGTACGCAAATATTTTCACAATGACCGGCTAAAGCTTCGTCGATAGAGTTATCAACTACTTCAAAAATCATATGATGTAAACCTGATCCATCATCAGTATCACCAATATACATGCCTGGACGTTTTTGGACAGCTTCAAGTCCTTTTAAAACTTTAATTTTGGAAGAATCATAGACATCATTATTAGACACAGTTACACCTTTATAGAAAATTACTTTGTATGATCAAAATCATAACACACATTGAGCACAATGACACACCAGAGCACTTGATTTAAACAATATCAAGGTTCATTTAGAAGCGTTTAAATAGAGGGCCTAACAAAACATAAGCACCATCCATCTCTTTACTAAGCTGTATGATGAACCTTGAGCAGTTCAACGGTAAAGATTAGCACACTATGAGGAGGAATAGCACCTGGAACGCCTTGTGCACCATAAGCTAACTCTGAAGGAATATATAATGTCCACTTTGCACCTGGTGTCATATGTTGCAAAGCCGTTTGCCAACCCACAATCACTTGATTTACACCAAATGTTGCACTTTGCTGCCTCGCATATGAGCTATCAAATACAGTGCCATCAATCAATCGGCCTTCATACATCACTTCAACAGTGTCTGTCAGTTTGGGCGCATCACCTTCACCTTTAATTTCAACTTGATATTGTAGCCCGCCTGGTAGCGTTTGAACACCGGGTTTCTTTAAATTATCTTCTAAAAATTGAGCCCCCTGTGCTTGTGGGGTTAAATGTTGTGTATCAGTTGTCATTTGAGCTCCTTGAGTTTGATGAGATGGATCAGCCGCCGTCGATGCGGGCAATGCTAAAGAAAAAGTAGAGAGCCCTAAAAGACTCCAAGCCATGATGCGTAGTAATCTTGTCATCTGATTGACTCCATATATTCAGGTTAAAATAACAAGCTTATTGGCTTGCTGGCTTCAAATGCACGACACTATTCTAGATCATTCAATCTCTTGAAATCTATTTCAAATTAATCTCAAATAAGACATTGAGCCTATCTTTGACTTGAAATCTATTCTAAAGAGCCCCACGCTTTGAAGAAAAAATCAACTTTAGATTAAAACAAATCAAGTCGAAACGCAACCCAAATATTCAGATAAATCAACAACCTTAGGGTGAAATACTGTTGCAAATGATTCGTTGATAACTTCAGGCTGAATACACGTCAAAAAAACCTGCATGCCACTTTCAACTAATGTGCTGATAACGTCTGAACTCCTTTGTCGATCAAGCTCTGCAGTTAAATCATCTACTAAATAAATGCTCTCAATCTGACGATCCGTTTGAAGCAGAGCACCTTGAGCCAAGCTTAAGGCATAAGCCATGAGTTTTTGCTGACCTTGAGACAGCACGTGGAAAGCCGAATGCCCATCAACCTCACACAACACATCAGCACGGTGTGGACCCACCCGCGTGAATCCAACACTTTGATCCCCCAGTCGACTCAATTTTAAAGCTTGATCAAACGAATCTGACACATCCCAACCTTGCACATATTGAAATTCAACACAAGGCAATCCTTTAGCAATATTTGCCCAAATAGGCCGAAATACAGCCTCTAATCGCTTAAGGTATTGCTTTCTATATTGATCTAATTTCAACCCTGACTCAACCAATAAGGCATCCCAGTGCATCACATCCTGCTGCTTCGCTTTTAGCGCACTGTTACGTTGGATCAGTGCTCTTTTATAATGGCGCCAACATTGTGCAAAATCATTAAAATGATAAAATCCACCCCAGTCTAAACGCGCTCGACGTTCCTTAGGCCCTGAAGCGAACACACGATGACTGTCTGTGTCAATGAGTAACACTGGCAGCAATGCAGTTATTTCAGAAAATGAATCACATACTTCACCATTGCGCCTCAACCTCACTTGACCTGTTACCCTTCGTTCAATACCAATTGTATATTGAGCTCCATCTGAATCGGACAAAGTCGCATGAATACAGAGTGCATCAGCATGATGCTCAATCATTTGATGGCTGAGATGGGTTCGTAAAGATCGCCCACGACTTAAATAATAAATCGACTCCAAAAAGCTAGTTTTACCGCTTCCATTGGGCCCAACGATTGCAGTGAATTCGTTTAACTGCTCTAATTTAAGTGTGCTTAAATTTCTAAAATTGAGCACTGAGAGAGATTGAATTTGCATTACAATGTAAGCGGCATAATCAAATAACGTGCCGCTGCACATTCACCTTCAGTTTCCACTTCTGTTAATAACACACTATTTTGACTGTTGGTCAAATGTATCTGCATCTGATCGGTTTTAATAACATTTAACACATCCAGCACATAGTGAATATTAAATGCAAGTTTCAAAGGCGCGCCACTATACTGAATTTCAAAAGCATCTTTTGAACTTTCTTGATCAGCATTGTTGGCGCTGACTTCTAACTGATTGTTTTCAAAAAATAAACGGGCCCCTTTAAATTTTTCATGTGATAAAATTGCAGCACGAGACAATACTTGCTTAAAAGCAGCACACTCAACAATCGCAATATGAGCTGCTTCAGGAAGATCCAATAATGCGTCACATTTAGGATAATCACCTTCAAGCAAATTACTGGTCAATACAAATTGCTCTGTACTTATTTGAATATGGTGTTTTGAAACCAACACCTGTGCTTGCGTTTCTGATTCAGACAATAATCGCATGAGTTCTAAGACGGCCTTCCTGGGCATAATAATCTCAGTCAAATCAGAGGCTGTTGCAACCGGCCCTGAACTCAATCGAGCCAAACGATGGCCATCTGTTGCCGTTGCACACAGTGCATCTGCATTGAGCTTAATATGCAATCCATTCAGGAAAAAACGAACATCTTGGTGGGCCATGGCAAAGTAAGTTTTTTGAATGGTTTGGTGTAGTCTCGCCTCTGAAACGGTGATTGATGCATCTGCTTCCCCCAGTGTCAATATGGGAAAACGATCTGCAGGTAAAGTGGCCAGCTTAAACTGAGCTTGACCAGATTCCACGCTTAACCAACCCTCTGTCAGCTTAAACACTAAGATTGAGCCTTGTGGCAAAGTTCGACAAACATCCATCAGTTTTCGACAAGAAACAGACAATGAGCAAGTCGTTTGAATCGGTTGAGCTAATTGAATACGTGTGCGCAATTCAACCTCTGAATCACTTGCAATTAATTGTAAATGTGATTCATGAAGGGTCATATGCACATGTGACAAAATTTGTAATACTTGTGATGATTCCACTACGCCTGAAATTGTTTTGAGCCCTTCTAATAAAACGTCTCTTTCTATTGTCCAATGATATTCAGTCCCCTGAACACTCGGCTGAATGTCAATGTCTGCTAAATGATCCATAATCTCCTCTCAAATTAAATAGATAAAATTTTCAATAATGCTTCATATTCTTCTTTTGAATTGATACAAACATCAAGCTTTTCTTTTACTTTTCGACAGGCATATAATACCGTAGTATGATCCCGCCCTCCAAATGCTGCCCCAATTTCAGGTAGACTTTTTGAGCTAAATTCTCGGGCAAGATACATTGCCATCTGGCGTGGCCAAGCCACAGAGCGCGTCCTACGTTTAGCAGCAAAATCAGACACTTGAAGACCATAAAACTGTGCAACCACTTTCTGAATGTTTTCAATCTGGGTTGTTTTAGCATGAACCACCAACATATCAGACAGCGCTTGCCGTGTAAAATTTAAAGTGATTGCTTGACCTGTAAAGTGTGCGTTAGCAATCACACGCTTGAGCGCGCCTTCAAGCTCACGCACATTGGCGCGTACATGTTGAGCAATAAAAAAAGCAACCTCTTGAGGTAAATTCACTTTAGATTGATGCGCTTTTTGCATTAAAATAGCAACACGCGTTTCAAGCTCTGGAGGATCAATACTGATTGCAAGCCCCCAACTAAATCTAGATTTTAAACGATCCTCTAATCCCTCAAGCTCTTTAGGGAAACAATCACTGGTTAAGACAATTTGTTGCCGCGCATCCATCAACGCATTAAATGTATGGAAAAATTCTTCTTGAGAACGCTCTTTTCCCGCAAAGAATTGAATATCATCCACCAATAACACGTCCACCTGACGGTAACTGCTTTTAAACTGATCCATCTGATTTCTTCGGAGCGCTTTAACCATATCTGTTACAAAACGCTCTGCATGTAAATATCGAACATTTTTGCCAGGATCTTCATCCAATATTTTCCGACCAATAGCATGCATTAAGTGGGTTTTACCTAAACCAACACCACCATAAATCATCAGTGGATTATAGCCGACGGCGGCCCCTTGCCCGACTTGCATTGCCGCAGCAACTGCAAGCTCATTGGAGCCACCTGTTACAAAGTTTTCAAACGTAAATTGAGTGTTTAATTGAGCCTGCTGTGCGAGTGATACATGATCAGATCCAGCTGAGTCTGTAGAAGGTAAAGCCACTGAATCCTGTGTTTGCGACTGCACGGGTTTGCTGCCGACCACTAAACGAACCTGAGGTGAAGATTCAGGTAAGTGCTGTTTAATATGTTTACAAATTTCTGAAAAGTAATGGTCTCCCACCCATTTCAAAACAAAATCATTTGGAGCGAGCAAATACAGCCCATCTGAACGCCAATCTGCTTGCAAAGGACGCAACCAAGTGTTGAATTCTTGTCGAGACAACGTATGCTCAAAATGATTTAAACACAATTGCCAAGCCGTTTCTGACATGCCGTATTGCCTATACTATATTGAATTAAAATGTAACATATGAAAGCCGATGTTTCACGTGGAACATTCAGCTCTACGCGATCACTTCGAACAGCTTAACGCTTGCGCAGTCAAGATGCAATCTCACTCAAAAAAAGATGATGATTAATCTGTTTGCATATTCAACCATTGTTGACAAATTAAAGCAGCTGATTGGCCATCTACTGCTGCTTTACTCAAGCCTTTTCGACCGTATAGATTAAACAAATTATCACGCGCATCGACTGTACTATAACGCTCATCAACCTCGACACATTCAATTAAAAAATATTCAGAAAGTTTCTTAGAAAAAGACCTCGCTTGCTGGGTGAGTGATTGAACACGACCATCTGCGTGCAAAGGCAATCCAACTAAAAAGATGTCCGGCTGCCAATCATTGATCAAGGGCTGAAACCTTTCAAAATTGATACGACCTTTATCCATTTTAATAGCACCCAGCGATTGAACCACACCAGTTTGAATATCTCCGACAGCGACTCCGGTTGAGCCTAAACCATAATCAAAAGCAAGGCATCGACGCAGCCTGTTCATTAGAGAGCTCCCAACATCATACCGGCTTTTCGACACGTAATACCCAAAATGTCTAGCATTAAGCCATAGCGATCTGCACAGGGGGCTTTAAAGAAAGAAGATTCCACATCAGGTATAATATCCCATTGCCCCGAGATCAGTTGATCATTCACATATTGATCCGTTAAAATTGTGGCACCCAGCACCCACTCACAGTCCATGAAATCGGAATCATTCGAAAATCTATTCAAAGTCTTGTGTGTGACCATCTCAACACATATGGCCTCTGAATCATAGTACAGCATGAACAAAACCTGTTGAGCAATAGGCCCTCCCTTCAGAATTGTGCGGTCCTCAAAACATTTGGCCCAAATCGTATCATGATAATATAGGGGGTGATTACACATGCCTTTAAGATGTTCAGCACGTTTAAAATCAATTGACCGATTTAAAACAAAACCAAGACACCCGTTTAACCCAATCAAATTTCGGGTGACTAAAAGAACGGAGCGATTCAGATAATCATGATGTCCTGCATGAGCGATGAGGAAATAGGCATCTCGTTGCTGGATGTTGGATAAAACATTCATCTAATGATCCTCATAAACCATTGAATTGCCATGCTTTTTAAACCAAACCTGTAATAATTTTAAAGCCGCAGGAGTCATCCCTGCAATACGACTGGCCTGACCCAAGGTATGAGGCTGAATATGATTAAGCTTCTCAACGAGTTCAGAAGATAAGCCTCGAACAGTTGAATAATCAAACGCTTTTGGGCAGGGTTGCAATTCATGCTGCTTTAATCGATCAATGTCTTTTTTCTGACGCGCCAAATAGCCTTCGTAACGCTGCTCAGTCATCCAATAGTGCAGTGCCATCGAATCAAGGTCTCTAAAAAAATCTATGCGCCTCAGTGTTTTCAAGTCAATATCTGATCGCTTTAAAAAATAAAGAGGTGAAATGGATTCATCAGCCTGTTGAGGTAAAAATTCAGACAACGCTGAGTTCATCAACGTTGTTCGCGATAACAAATGAGCAGACAAAGAGTGCCAAACCCTTTTTTTACACTCCACCGTGCTTTGAAATTTAACCCAGCGGTCTTCACTCACCACCCCTTGCTGATAACCCAATGCGGTTAAACGTTCATCGGCATTATCTTCCCTTAAAGAAAGCCGATATTCAGCTCGACTGGTAAACATTCGATACGGCTCTTGTGTGCCCAATGTGACTAAATCATCAATCATCACACCAATGTAAGCTTGATCGCGTCTCAAAATGAGGGGGGCTCGCCCTTGTACAATGCTTGCCGCGTTAATTCCGGCGATAATACCCTGTGCTGCTGCTTCTTCATAACCCGTTGTTCCATTAATTTGTCCACATAAAAACAAACCGTTCACATCACGCGTTTCTAAAGTAAGAGATAAAGCTTGGGGATCAAAATAATCATATTCTATCGCATAACCAGGGCGTGTGATCCAAGCGGATTCAAGCCCTGGCATCGCCCTCACAAAATCACATTGCACACTAAATGGCAGGCTTGTTGAGATCCCATTAGGATAAATTTCATTCGAATGTAATCCTTCGGGTTCCAAAAAGACTTGATGATGCGGTCGATCAAATCGCTTCACTTTATCCTCAATTGAGGGACAATAACGAGGGCCAACAGCGCCTGGGGTGATAGCCCCTGTAACCATAGGAGAACGATGCAAATTATTTTGAATAATCTCATGGCAACGTTCAGAGGTTGTGGTGATGTAACATGAGATTTGATCGGGATGTTCACTTGCATTACCCAAAAATGAAAAAACGGGCACAGGATCATCGCCTGGTTGGGCTTCTAATTTTGAAAAATCAATGGTGCGAGCATCAATTCGAGGGGGAGTGCCTGTTTTTAGGCGACCCACTGGCCAACCGTAAGCCCTTAATTGATCTGATAAGGCATTTGAAGGTGGATCACCTGCACGCCCACCCCCTATTTGTGCTTCTCCAACATGGATACGCCCCCCTAGAAAAGTGCCAACAGCTAAAACAACCGCTTGAGCACGTATTGATTGGCCTAAAAATGTTTTAACCCCCACACATTGATTGCCCTCGATCATCAAAGACTCAATGGTTGACTGGAAAATAGATAAGCAATCCACTTCACCCAATAAATCATGTATTGCTTGACGATATAACCCTCGATCCGCTTGAGCTCGCGTTGATTGTACCGCCAAGCCTTTACGAACATTCAGCATTCTAAATTGAATACCTGCTCGATCAATCGCTCGAGCCATTAATCCATCCAAAGCATCAATTTCTTTGACAAGATGACTTTTACCAATTCCGCCGATTGCTGGATTACAAGACATTTGTCCGATGGTGTCGATATTTTGCGTGATTAAGGCAGTCTTTGAGCCCATACGAGCAGCAGCAGCTGCGGCTTCAACACCCGCATGCCCCCCCCCAATAACAATAACATCAAATATTGAATCTCTCACACGTCAATCCAACTTAAAAAGAGCACTATAATAAACTTTTTAGACGATAAAAATCAATTATTTTCAAGCATTAAGCAAGAATTCATCTAACACTTCATACTGACATGGACCTTGACCAAGCGATGAACGCAACAACTGTACACGCTCAACATTTAGAGTGAGATGAGGGACCAATGAATACGTTTGAACGTCATTCACAAAAGAATAATCTTTTAATAGCGTCACATGCGGTTTGAATTCAGATGAATCCATGCGCCACCCCAATTGTTTCGATTTCATTTTTAAAAACTCATGTATTTGAGCCAGATATAAGTTTGGTTGAATATACGCCACCCAGCTTAATTCGTTCCCTCGATCTAAACAACCCAAATGATCTACAACACACTGAAAACGATCATATTGACTTAGACAATCAGACAAAAAATGAACCAAAAGCGAAAGATCAGAACATTTAAAATCAGAAAAAAAAGCCAGCGTCAGATGCAAGGTTTCATACGAAGGGCTCTGGGTGATCAAAGGTATTAAGTTATTCGGTTGAGCACACTTAAGTGCCTCTCTTGCTGTTAAACAAGGGATGGCAATAAAAAGACGATACGTCATAGTGATTCCATTCATTTAATTTAATCTATCAAGTTCAATTAAAATTTCTAAAAAAGTCAATCATTTCAGAATCAAAGGAACATTCATTTTAAAACAGATTGATTGTAATCATTTACTTTACAAAGCACTTTTAAAAACGTTAGCATATACATTCATAGAGGCTAGGAAGCACCGTGTCTAATCTGTTTAGAAATACTATACACACCGCATTGTTGCTTATTTTAATGGCAGGATGCGTTCCTCTAACATCCGAACCCTCAAAAGATCACAGTCTGATCCAGGTTGTTCGAGGCCCTCAAGCCCGTCAGCCTTCACTTAAAGTCATTCATTTACCTCGGGAAACGTGGATTGTTTTATCCTCTGATCAATTATTTAAACCTCATTCCGCAACACTTAAGGACACCAGCAAACAGACACTAAACCGTGTATTATCTCTTGTTAAAAGCTATCAATCCATTCACATTCAAGCGTTTACAGATCAAACGTTAAGCCAGAATTCGCGATGGACTTTAACACAGCTACAAGCCAATCAAGTTGCCGCTTATTTATGGACACATCATATTTCAAGCCATCGCATTTCAGCCTCTGGTAGCATTCGACCCAATCGTTTTGCATCGAATCACTCTACAACAGGTAGTGCGATGAATCGACACATCAAAATCGTTTTAAAATCAACCCCTCATTAAAACATCGATTTGGAGACCTAATATATGTCTATCAACCTCATTAAGTCTTTCAGTATCGTATCTCTTATGTGTCTTGTGTCTCATACAGCACTGGCACAAGTTAGGCCTATCAAAAATCATTCAACCCCAATAGCAACCATTCATTTGAATCGTATTCATACCCTACAAATAGGAAATCATGTTAACCTTCATGTAAACATTAAACCTCAAACAAACCTACTCAAAACCAAAGACTTGAATCATCTTAAAATTGATGCTCAAGCCCCTCATACACTGAATATCAGCGCAATCAGCACAGCCCATGCATCCATCACCTTAAATCAAATTCCACAACACATTAAATTAACTGGAAATGGAACCCTCACACTCAAACAATATAAGCAACGCTCAACACCTTTAGTCATTGACACTCGAGGCCCAGGGCACATTAATCTCCAAGGTTGGTTTAACATCCGTCGAATTGAAAGTCATTCAAACTCAACCATCCGAGCATACTGGGTTCATTCAAAACAAATCAATATCAATGCAACCAACGGATCCATTTCAATTGCAGGATCAACCCATCATTTGCTAGCTAAACTCTCAGGAAATGCAAGGCTTGATGCAGCTTCATTGAACAGTCAACACGTTTGGATTGACTCGACTGATCAAGCGTTAGCTAAAACCAACCCACTCAACAGTCTAAATGCCGTAGCTAGAGGCCATAGTCAAATTGCTTATCTTCACCAACTTCCCTTAAGCCACATTCAAAGGACCTGTCATGATCATGCTAATGTAGTGTTTGTTAATCATACCGCTCCACTTTATAGGCAATCTCACCAGATTCCATCAAAATCTCATACTGTCCTTAGAAAGCATCCTATTGAAAAACTTAAGTATTTCTAATAAAATAGTTTTAATAAAAGTAAAAACCATGGACAATAATGAGGACGCTTTATTTAATAACACTTTTCGTTTTATCAGTAACAGCAGAGGCCGCACAACCTCCGATTAGTAGTTTAATTTCAATGAATTCAAGCACCGGTATTCGACTGTTTGAAAGCACTCCAATTCAGTATAAACGTGATTACTTTCAACTCTCGCAGTATTTTAACACTCAAGCAACGAAAACACTCTGCAGCATCGCATCTGCAAACATGTTGTTAAATCGATTTAATCACATCGGAGATGATTCAATTCAACCTTCTAAGGCTCATTTCATCACACAAATAGAATTGATGAACACCTCGATGAAACCTTCTTTAAAACGAAAAATACTCAAACAAGGATTATATTTACATGAGCTTGCTGATGTGCTGAAGCTCAATCAGGTGAAAGTGTCGGCCCACTATTTGAATCATAAACGAATCGAATCTTTTCGAAAAGATCTTATCCAAGCTTTAAATCAAGAGAACACCCACCTGATTATTAATTATGATCGCACCGCACTCGGACAATCAGGACAGGGGCATTTTTCACCCATTGGGGCCTACCACCCCACCAGTGATCGATTCTTAGTCATGGATGTTGCAAACTATCGATACCCCATGGTTTGGGTTAAAACTGAAGATTTATTTCACGCAATGCAACAACCTTATAACAAAGGGCATCGAAGAGGATACTTGATTGTTCAGCGCCCTTGACGAGCTGTTATGGCTTGATATTGATCTGATTTAAAAAACCTTAACAACTGATTCAAAGCATTAGCTCGATGACTGATCTTGTTTTTCAAACAAGATGATAGTTCTGCTGCAGTGCACTGTTGTTCAGGCACATAAAAGATAGGATCATATCCAAATCCACCTTGCCCTTTACGCTCAAAAGTAATCATTCCTTCCCAATAACCTTCAAACACTACAGGGGAGGGGTGATTTGCAGCAAACATCCAAACCATTACACATCGAAATCGAGCTGTTCGTTCAGATTCAGGTATGTGCTTCATTCGAGATAATACTTGATCAATATTAGCTTCAAAGTTTTTGTCTTCACCGGCATAACGCGCAGACCGAACACCTGGTTCACCGTTCAATGCATCAATTTCTAAACCTGAATCATCTGAAAAAGCTTGAAATCCTGTTGACTGACAAGCATGTCGTGCTTTTAAAATTGCATTTTCAATAAAACTTAGCCCGGTTTCTGGAATATCCTCAACCCCTAAATCAGTTTGTAACTGAATATCATACGGCAATGATTTAAACCGCGCTCGAATCTCACTTTGCTTGCCAGTATTTGAGGAAGCAAAAACCATTGGCTGTTTCATCAAGTCACTCCTTTAAATTATTGACTGAGTCATATTGTTAAGGTTGCTTTTTGGGGCGCTTCCAACGCTTGACATATTTAAGTTTTGACCTGGGTTCAATTGTCAAACAGTCTTCAGGAGCATCCGCTCGAAGCGTTGCACCTGCCGCAACAAAAGCTCCTTTACCCACTGTAACAGGCGCGATTAACTGAACAGCTGCACCCACAAAAGCACCTGCTTGAATCACCGTGGTGTGCTTGTTTGCGCCATCGTAATTACAAGTAATCACCCCTGCACCAATATTGACTTGAGAAGCAATGACAGCATCCCCTAAATAACTTAAATGTTTGGCTTTCACACTCTGTCCAATATCACTACGCTTCACTTCAACAAAAGAACCTAATTGAGTGGATTCACCCACCTTAGAGGATCGAATAACTGCATACGGCCCAACTTGTGCAGATCGATTTAATTGAACTGACTCACACACTGAATAAGGATGAATCAGCACATCAGGCCCAACTTGAGTATTAAAGAGATAGGACCCAAACCCTACACGAGCACCCGATGCAATAGAAGTATCACCAGATAAAACAACATTAGCATCGATCCAAGCACCCGATTCGACCTTCACATTCCCTCGAATATTAATTCGATGAACATCTTCAATATGGACACCTGCTTGTATCCAACGCTCTGCTTGCCTAATTTGTAATATTCGACTGATTCTCGAACACTCTAATGGGGTGTTCACACCGCATAAGGAATCACCACCTGAAGCATGCCAAACCTGAAGCGTTGAGTGCTCAGCTAACCATTGTGGTAAAACATCTAACAAGTAATACTCACCTTTTGAGGCATGTGGTTTGATATGTGGAAGGGCCTGTTTTAAAAAGTGAACAGGTGCTAAGCATACCCCTGTATTAATTTCACAAATATTTTTTTCACTTAAAGAAGCTTCTGACGCTTCAACAACGCCCAATACCTGACCCTTTGAATCTCGAACAATACGCCCCAACATATTTGGATCTGTCACGGTAGTGGTCAACAAGCCAAAACCTTGTCCTGTTTGATCAATGAGTGCTTGTAAATCTTCAGATTGAACACCGGGTACATCTCCCAGCAAAATCAATACTTGTTGTTGATCGTCTAAATATTGAATGGCTTCTTGAACAGCATGCCCTGTGCCTAAAGGTTGAGATTGTTCAATAGACTCAACATCTGGGTGCGTATGCTCAAGATGGTGCTTAACAGATTGAGCATTTGGGTGCACCATAACAAGTGTTCGATCGACTTTCAGAGGCTTCAAAGCCGCAAGCACCCAATCTAACATTGGGCGACCGGCAACCTCTCTCAATGTTTTAGGCACTCCAGCCCCCATTCTTGAGCCTTGGCCTGCGGCTAAAATAATAACGGAAAGAGACATGAATATCCCCTTAAAACGAACTGATTTCCTAAAATGATCTTAGAAAAGAACACACGTATTTAAACCCTTGATCATACTGACAATGGTTTTAAAAATATAGTAAAAGATTAAATCGAATGAATCTATGAAGTCTCAAGCTTTAATACGTAAGTACTGTAGATTAAAATTAAACTATTGAGCGGCTATTTGATCAAATTATAAAAGATCAGTATACAAAACAATGTAAATCGTTTAAAATATTGATTTTAAATCAAACTCTAAGAGAATCCATCATGTGTGGCATTGTTGCTGGGTGTGGCACTGAATCTGTCATATCCGATACACTAAAAGGTTTAAAAGCCGTTGAGTATCGTGGCTATGATTCTGCAGGTTACTCCATCATCCATGAAGGGGCACTTCATACCCAAAAGGCAGTTGGCACCGTAAACCACCTCATCGATCAGCAGCATTACTTCTCTAACACTGCCATTTCACACACACGTTGGGCTACACACGGCGACCCCTCTATACGCAATGCACACCCTCATATGAGTCATAATAGGGTTAGTATTGTGCACAACGGTATTATTGAAAATTACCAATCACTCAAAACTTTTCTAGCTGATCACGACTACACCTGTGTCAGCGACTCTGATAGTGAAGTCATTGCGCATTTGCTACATTTTTATTACCAAACAACACACTGTGCGCTTGAATCTCTCAAACGCACCTCAAATCAACTGATCGGCAGCTTCGCTATCATTGCATTATTTAAAGATATTCCAGATACACTTTATGCAACTTGCCAAAAGAGCCCTTTAATTTTAGGTCAAAGTCATACGGCTCATTGGTTGGCTTCTGATGCAATTGCACTGGCTCATGTTGCAGATCAATGTTGGGCGATACCCGATCAACACTATATGGTATTAACCCCCAAAGATCATATCCTGCTTCCATTCAAGTCTGTGAATCCATCTCAACTCAGCTTAATCGAATCTATTGAAGCACAAGCACAAAATAAAGGTGATTTTGATCACTTTATGTTAAAAGAAATTCATGAACAACCGAGCAATTGGACTCAAATTATTGAGACCTATTTTAATACTTCAACCCATCATGCTCTTTTCCCTCAAAAACCCAAAAACATTCACATGGTTGCCTGTGGTTCAAGTCATCACGCCGCATTGACCGCACAATATTGGTTAGAATCCATTGCACAGATTCCAAGCACAGCCTATATCGCCAGTGAGTATCGAGATCGAACAATTCAAGTACCCAAAGACTGTTTATTGATTTTAATTTCACAGTCCGGTGAAACCGCTGATACCTTGTCTGCGCTTCGAAAAGCTAAGCATTTAGGCTACTCAAACACACTCAGTTTGTGTAATGTTGCACACAGCACGTTAAGCCAATCCACAGATCATAGTCTACCTTTGTTATGCGGCCCTGAAATTGGGGTAGCTTCAACTAAAGCCTTTACTGCACAGTTGTGGATATTCTTAGCATTAACTGTCTATTGGGCTAAATCTTCTGACATCGATCCTCTTGATACAATACAAGCAGCAGAAGCCGTGTTGGCCCTTAAACCCAACATCCAAGCAATCTCAAAAAAACTAGCCTCATTTAATAACATTTTCTTTATTGGAAAACATTTAGGCTACCCAATTGCAGAAGAAGCTGCTTTAAAATTGAAAGAAATCAGCTATATTCATACACAAGCCTATGCTTCAGGTGAGCTTAAGCATGGTCCATTAGCTTTAATTGACGATCAACTCCCCGTCTGTGCGGCTATTACGCCTCATTTATCTCTTGAAAAGCAAATTACCCACTTGGAAGAGATTGCTGCTCGAAAAGGAATATTAGTTATTTTTTACCAAGGTCAACCCCTCATTGACTCAACTTTTTCAGAAGCTTTAAAGCTATCATTACCTCAAACAGCTCATGCAACAACCCCTATGATCTTCACCCTTGCTTATCAATTGTTAGCCTATTATGTTGCTGTTGAGCGTTCTTGTGAAATTGATCAGCCTCGGAATTTAGCAAAATCAGTCACTGTCGAGTGATTTTTTGATTTTGTTGTTACAAAATTCAAAAGTGTTGTGATCGTATACAGTGCTTCAAAAAGAGTTTGAATCATTATTCACCTAACGGTAGTAATCGATCAAAAATTCTATTAAATTATGAATAAGTGTTGTCGGATCTTTAATCGTATGCAAATTCGAACACAATTCATTTTTTTGAGCTTTATTTTGATTGCAAGCTCAAACATTTTAGCTAGCTTCCCAAAACCCGCTCCTCCAGTGGTAAGGGTTCAACGTTTAAGCTTAGAAAGCGTTCAAGATTACCGGTCAACAGTTGGTACCCTTCGCTCAAAATATCAAACTCAATTAAAAACAGAATCCCTCGGTCGTGTACAGGCCATTTGGGCTCAATCAGGTCAAACTGTTCATGCACATCAATTGATTCTTGAATTAAATCACGATATTGAAACAGCTGATTTAAAGCAGGCTCAAATACAAAGAGATTATTCAAAATGGTTATTGAAACGCACTCAGAATCTTTACGAAAAAAAGGCAGTTTCAACTCAAAACCTCAAACAAACCAAACAAAACTATTTGATCGCTCAGGCCAACTGCATTAAACTCCAAGCGCGGTTAAATCAAAAAATGATTTACGCCCCTTTTAGCGGTCAATTAGGTGTTGTTCAAGCTCGATTAGGCCAATACCTTCAGCCCGGTTCAGCTGTTGCTTATCTCAGCAATACAGACACACTGTGGGTTGATTTTTCAATACCTCAAAATTATTTTTCGTACATTAAACCTCGAGGCACTGTTTTTATTTCATCTGCATCTCAACACTTGACGACAACCCCCGCTCAAATCATTGCCCATGATCCCGTTGTTGATGAAAATACTCGACAATTAGCCCTTCGCGCTCATTTAAAACATCCGGCTTCAGCACACATTAATGTTGGCTCAAGCGTTACAGTCTTAATCCCTTACGGTGCACGTGAACAACGCATCACTCTTCCAGAATCTGCCATTGAACTCAGTTCCGGAGGAACATCTGTCTTCGTGTTAACTTCATCTAATCAGGTTCAAAAACGAAAGGTAAGCCTCGGGTTCACACGTCCTGACGGCTCTGTTATCATTCAAAAAGGTTTAAAACCCGGTGAAACAGTCGTGATTTTAGGAGGGTTAAAGTTGTATGACGGCCAAACAGTGAGTCCTAAGGTCATGCCAGGACAATGAATACCGATATTTTCATCAAAAAGCCTGTTTTTTCAATCGTAATCAATTTAGTTTTAGTGTGTATCGGCTTGCTCAGTTTCAGCCAACTCACTGTTCGACAGTACCCTGATGTCACCCCTACCGTGATTACAGTACAAACCGCCCAGGTTGGTGCCAGTGCACAAGATGTTGAAAGTTTCATCACAACACCTATCGAATCACAACTATCTGGAATTAAAGGTTTAGACCTCACTGAATCTATATCAAGCCAAGGCCTCAGCTCAATCACCTTAAGATTTGAAACCGGTACTGATTTAAATGAAGCCCTCAGCCATGTCAACAGCCAGGTTCAAGCGGCTCGCTACCAATTGCCCGATGAAGCAGAACCCCCTGTTGTTCAACAAACAGACTCAAATTCTCAACCTATTATGTGGTTAAGTGTGACCAGTCTCTCTAAAAACCGTTCAGACTTAACGCATTACTTTATCAATCAAGTACAACCTCAATTACAAAATATTCCAGGTGTTTCAAAAGCACAATTGTTTGGCCGTCGTGATTATGCGATTCGCATCCATTTAAATCCAATCAGTATTTGGGCTCACCAACTCAGTTTTAATGAAGTAATCCAAACTTTAAAATTAAATAACACCTACCCACCTTTAGGAACTTTAGAAGGCCCATTAACACAATATACCACTCAGCTGACACACACCCTCTTTTCACCTGAACACTTTGGTCAAATAGTGCTCTCGAATCACCATCATCAAAGGGTTCAATTAAAAGACGTTGCACGCCTTTCGTGGTCATCTAAAGATTTAAACTCTGCACCTGAATTTGAGGGCAAACCTGCTATTTTTATTGGAATTTTTGGAACGTCAAAAGCTAACCCGATTGAAGTTGCACAAGCCACCCAGGATCAATTGAAAACGATTAAATCAACCCTGGATTCAGACATGAAGATTCATACCGTTTGGGACAGCTCTAAGTTTATTCGTGCATCGATTCAAGACCTAACTCATACATTATTTGAAGCCATTTTAGCAGTTACAGTGATCACTTTACTCTTTTTAGGCTCATTGAGGGCCGTATTGATCCCTACGATCGCCATTCCTATTTCATTAATTGGCACACTCACGGCTCAATTAATCCTAGGGTATTCAATTAATTCATTCACTTTGTTGGCTATGGTCTTAGCGGTAGGAATGGTGGTGGATGATGCAATTGTTGTATTGGAAAATATTCATCGTTATATAGAAGAAGGCGATTCACCTCAAACAGCCGCCTTAAAAGGTGTTCGACAAATTCGATTTGCAGTGATAGCAATGACACTTACCCTAGCTTCTGTTTATACCCCCATTGGTTTTATTCGAGACAATGCAGGGCGATTATTTCAAGAGTTTGCTTTTACATTGGCCTTTAGCGTTATTTTATCGGGGTTTGTCGCTTTAACCTTGTCCCCGATGCTTTGCTCTAAAGTCCTCAGGCATGAAAACACTACATTATCGCTCCGAGTGGAGTCTTTATTTAAAAGTCTTGCTGTACATTATGGTCGTTACTTGAACACTATTATCACGTATAAAAAATCTTGTATTATTTTGATGCTATTCATGTTTTCAGGGTGTGCTGCTTTATTTATGTTTTTACCTAAAGCTTTAATCCCTCAAGAAGATGTGGGCGCCATTTTAACTTTTGTCACAGCGCCTGAAAGCTCAAACCTTAAATACACCCAGGCTCAAACTAAAGCCGTTCAAGCCATTCAACAATCGTTACCTGAAAAAGAACACTTTGGCATTGTAAACGGCTTTCAAGGCACTCATTCTGCATTAGGGATTCTCACCTTAAAGCCTTGGGGTGAACGCCCTCCCATTCAACAGTTAATCATGAAAAAAGTACTGCCTCAAATGATGAAAATTCCAGGGATCATTGCTTTTCCAATGAACCCCTTTAGAGTGCCAGGATCCGAATCAGGGATGCCTGTTAACTTTGTAGTAAAAGGTCATGTAGAGTTTGATGAATTATCTCATCGAATGGAGCGTATGATCAGTTATATAAAAGATAAATATCCTTATTTTCTCAACCCAAAAAGTTCGGTCCAACTGAACCAATCAGAGCTTAAATTCAAGATTGACCGCGAAGCAGCCAGTGACTTAAATGTTGATACTGCACAGATTGGTCAAGCCCTGTATTATGCTTTAGGTGAAGGCGTCGTAGGGCATTTTGTATTCGATCACCGCAGTTATGATGTATTATCTCAAATTGATGCAGATCATCGATCCACATCACAAGGACTCAGCAGTATTCCCATACGAACGCGACAAGGTCAGCTCATTCCTTTATCCTCTTTACTCACCGCTCAGCGTTCAATTGGTGCACCGAGTTTGCCTCATTTTGAACAAATGCGTTCAGCGACTTTATCTTTATTACCTGTGCCTGGTTTTCCATTAGGCAAGGCCATCGATCAAGTCGTCAATGTGGCTGAACAATTCTTCCCTAAAAATCAGTTCATGTATGATTTTGGAGGAGAATCTCGAGAATACATTGCCGCTCAAGGACATTTATTACCTTTGTTTGTTTATGCCCTAGTCTTTATCTACTTAGTACTATCTGCGCAATATGAAAGCTTTAGAGATCCAATTATTATTATGCTCACAGTACCTCTTTCAACATTAGGCGCTTTAATAGCTTTATTAATAACGGGGAGTACTTTAAATTTATACACCAATATCGGTATTTTAACCTTAGTCGGATTGATCAGTAAACATGGCATTTTAATGGTCGATTTTGCAAATGATCTCAAATCAAAAGGTCTATCCTGTATTGAAGCCATCACTCAAGCAGCACAAACACGTTTACGCCCTATTCTTGCAACAACTGCCGCCATGCTGTTAAGTGCTTTTCCACTGGCTTGGGCTTCAGGTGCAGGCGCTGTAGCACGCAATCAAATGGGCGCTGTGATCATTGGAGGAATGCTCATTGGCACGCTCTTGTCTTTATTTATTGTGCCAATTATGTACACCCTACTATCAAACGATAGAAAAACGATCAATACTCAATAAAATCGAAAATTATTTTAATAACCGTTTTAACTCATCCTGTATCCGGCATGCTTTCACAGTCACTTTTATCTTAATTAAATTTAATGTTCTATTGGCTTATTGATGATTAAAGTGTTAAACCACATTCTTCAAATCATCTTATTTTAATTATCTTTATTGATAGGCAAATGTTAGAATTATTTTAAATAATTCTTTAGACGCTTACGTTTTTTTTTAATCATACATGCATTTTAATTTTAAACACTTATTTTATCCAATGATAACGATCATAAAACAAAGATACATTCATGCTAGATCACTTTATAAAATAATAACTAACACCATTTAATCAAGTAATGTTTAAGTGCTTTGATATCTTCACCTATAAAAGCAATGTAACGATCTGGTCTAACTAAGCAATATTGTCTGGAATTTTTTGAAGATAACCTTCTATTTTTAAAAATTTTAATATGATACTTAGATTCCCAGCATTTAGGAATGTCTCCAATATCATCAAATAAATAATACTGATCTTCCATTTGAATAGATTTGTTAAACAAATAACGATCTCCTGAATAAACTTGATTCTTAGGTTTTGAAAATCGATCAAATATTGATCGATAGCTAATATTAATTTGAGCAATCGTATTATTGATGACATATTGAAATGATTTAAGGCTCAATAAGTACTTAATCATAGGTTTAAGAAGCTTAATGATATGAATTGACTTTAAAACCCACTGACTCATTCTTTTGGAGCGCTGAATCACCTTTTGAGCAACAGGTCTTCGTTCTTGATGGTAAGTTAATAACAATTTTCCGTGTGATTTGTTTTTAATCACACGTGATAATTTCCAACTTAAATTAATGGCATCTTGAATTCCAGTATTCATGCCTTGTCCACCTGCAGGAGAATGTACATGTGCAGCATCGCCTAAGAAAAAAACCTCTTTATATTTATAATCTTTTATTAATTTTTCATGTATTTTGAACCTTGAGAACCAAGTGGGATCTCCCATTAAAAGTGAACTTGGAATAGTGGCTTTAAACATGCTTTCAAAAACTTTTGAGTTTCCTTCTAAATTTTGATTAAAGTCAGCTTGACTGACTTCTGCTAAAAAACGATAACCAGACTTCATCGGAAAAACCATTAAAGTAAAATGTTTTTTCATTCCAATTAATATTTTATGATCGAAAGATTTTGAAAGAGTTGCTGGAGCATCCATTAGAATAAATTGATAAGGATATTCCTCTTGATGATATGGCCTATTTAAAGATCTACCCACAAAACTATTATAACCATCAGCGGCAATTAAATATTGAGATTGAATCAAACTCTCTTTTGAAGAATATTTAATTGTAGATTGAATTCCAGATTCACTTTGAAAGAATCCCTTAAGTTCAGTACAGTACTCAACATTAACATTATGATCTGTTAGATAATTTAAAAGATATTCTTCAGTTTTGTTTTGAGGAACCATCGATAAATAGTTATATTTTGAGTCAATAAATTCTGATAGATTTATTTTAAAACAAGGCTTCTTATTTAAGAACAGAACACTTTGATCAACTCTTAAAGCATGATCTAAAAAGATTTTTGATAATTTAACTTCTTCAAATAACTCCAATGTTCTTGGTTGTATACCGATTGCATTAGATGTTTGTGTTGGTGAATTTTTTTTATCAATGATTCTACATGAAATGCCATAGTGTGTTAAGAACACAGCTGCTGTTAAACCAACAGGACCTGCACCAACAATTAATATATCTGTTTTTCCATCCCATTGACTCATCACCACAACCTAAAATGATACACCTCAATTATAGTAATAATTGATAGGATTATGTTTAATATTAAAACTCAGTAGAGCTTATAAACCTTCATGCCTTTTTATTTAAATTAATTTAAGATGTTTTTTTAAGTCATTCAAAAATAATAAAATATAAAATCAGTCGTATACCCTAAAAGTTATCCACATTTTCTTGTGAATAACTTGTGACTATCTTATGAGTACAAGATTAGACTTTATTAACACCCAAAATACTGCACACTCATACACAAGAATATACCGATATGACCACATAGTTACTCACATCGAAAAAAGAAATTAACATCATGAAAAATAATCACAAAAAAGAATAATTCACAGACTAAAGGCCTGCTTAATAACAATAAATTAATTAAAATATATACTTATATTATATTTAAGTAAGGTTGAGCCAGTCTCGTGGTTTTAAGTATTCCGACACCAAACGGGCTTCTAATGATTGTTCAGTGGGTTGGTAATTATAATGCCAATGAACAATGGGAGGTAAGGAAGCCAAAATAGATTCAGTACGTCCACCTGAATCTAAACCAAAATGGGTTCCTCGATCATAGAGTAAATTAAACTCAACATAACGCCCACGACGATAACATTGAAATGAACGCTGATGTTCGCTGTAAGGGGTTTTTCTCCTCTTAGAGCATATAGAGGTGTAAGTGTCTAGAAACGCTTTGCTAGCAGCTTCTATGAAGCCCATACAGTCTTCATAGGGCCATTGATTCAGTTCATCAAAAAATATTCCCCCAATCCCCCTCGTTTCATCTCGGTGTTTTAAATAAAAATAGTCATCACACCGTGTTTTAAACTTTAGATATAAAGTGGGATCTAATGTGTCGCAAGCTTTTTTAGCTGCTCGATGCCAAGTGATACAATCTTCATCAAATGGATAATAAGGCGTTAAATCAAAACCTCCCCCAAACCACCATACAGGAGATCCTGTATCGGTATGGGTTAAAAATAAACGAAAATTTGCATGAGTGGTTGGAACATAAGGGTTATGTGGGTGAATGATGATAGATACCCCACACGCTTGAAAAGGTTTTGAGGATATATCTTGCTCAGCGGCTGATGGTTTAAGGGATTGTCCAGAAATACTTGAAACATTCACCGCAGCACGCTCAAAGATGGTCTCATCTTCTGCAATCATAGTGATACCTCCACCTTCACCTTTTTGATAGGTCCATGGATCAATGGTCCATTTCAAAGATGGGCTAATTTTAGATAAGGCGACCTTAACCCCTGTTTGATACTGCTTGAAGTAAGAAGCTACAGCTTCAAAAGGAATATCATTCATTAAGCCCCCTATTTTAAGCGGGTTCTGTTTTAAACAACCCTAAAGCTTTTAAACGTTGGTGTAAAATATTAGATGCGGTTTGTTGAGGGGTGATTTGAGCATCTGATCGAGAATGTAAATAGAAAATACAAGATAAAATTGAAGATTGTGTTTCAGGTCTCTGTGGCAATAAAATTCTTTTTTTTGCCGAAAGATAGCCTCCTTGAGTATAGGTTGATAGCATATCGCCTACTCCTACAAAAATTGATTGTGGAGATGAATCAACAATGCACCACTGTCCATTAGGGAGTTGGTATTCAATATCGATAGGCGTGTGCACAGGGCGTAAAGAAATTAAATTAATATCTGTATGCTCTGCACATCGATACGTGTTGTTTGGAATTGAAGTACCTTCAATTGAAGGGAAATTTGAAATGCGCAATAAGCTGCTGGAGCTGCCTCGGATCATCTTGTTGAGGGGCATGGTGTACTGAGCATTATCTGGCAGGTGAGTGATCAGTGCATCAATACAGTTAGAAGCTAATTGATTGAGTTGTTTAAAAATATTTAAGGAGACTTGAGATAAAGAATCTGGGCAACGTCCCCAAGGAAAATATTGGAAGAACTCTTTAAAATCTCTTTGTGAATGCCCTAAAGCTTTCTCGGATAAATCTAAAGGAACAAAGCCGTCATGAACATCATAATCATAGTAAAAAGTATTTTTTTCATCTCCTTTAAAAAAGGTTTCATAACCTCGGAAGAGTTGATCTAGCATTGCGAAGTCAATTAAATGTGGATCGGGTTCTAGGATTGCCCCACCATAGTGTTTAAATGCTTCATGAAGCTCTTGAGAGAATGTTGTTGATTGAGTGTTGAGTTTGGGAAAAGACACATTAATCCTTTAATTTGAATCAACATATTTTATAACAATCCTTTACATATTGTAAATAAAGATGATTGAAACCATCAAAACAATAGACATATTAGCGATCATTTAAATAAGATCCCCTATGATGCTTGAGCGATCATAAGGGATCGGTTGGAATCTATCCTTTTGAGATGTTCGGCTTAATGTGTTTTAGGTGAGTGTTTTTTGTGAGTGGAGTGAGTTTCTATATGACAATGTTTAAGATTCATTAAATGTGTTAAATGTAAAGCCCGATGTTGTGCTGCATGTTCAGCTTCTTGAGCGTTTAAATACGTGCCTGCTAATGCTGGCCAAAACAAGACGGCTCGTGCAACGTTACCGCCAGTAAACCCACCTGATTGTTCAGCTTTTTTTTGAAGTTGTTGAGTGTTTTCATAAGCCACTTTAAGTTCGTTACAATTTAGATCACGGTCGCCAGGCATTTCAACTGGGACTACTGTTGGGTGGGCACATCCAAATAAAACAATACTCACTAATAAAATACTTAAATATTTATACATATTGCAAAATTTCCTATTTTTTGAAACGATAATGGGCCCACTAGGACTCGAACCTAGGACCAAGGGATTATGAGTCCCCTGCTCTAACCAACTGAGCTATGGGCCCTGAAAAAAATACTCTATCGACTGGATGTATTCAGGTCAAGAAAACTCTTTAGAAGATCCATCATTCATCTGAGTTCTTTCGATTAAGCTCAATTTAGTTTATGATACAAGAACAGATATTGAAATAGGATTCATGTGTGACTCTATTTAAGTTTAAGTCTCGTCAAGTGGAGGTTGAATCAGAAGACAGTGTCTCTTACCCTATTTTCAAAGTTCAGCAATCTAGAGTACGACATACCCTACATCAAGGCGGGATGAGTGATTGGTTACCGAGAACCTGTGTTCACCGGGCTTCAATTGTGGCTGTATTGCCTTATGATCCCATACAAGATTGCTTTGTACTGATTGAACAATTTAGAATTGGGGCATTATCTGAATCCTCAAACCCTTGGTTAATTGAAATTGTAGCGGGTATGATTGAATCTTATGAGCAGCCTGATGAAACGGCTCGTAAAGAACTTTTAGAAGAAACAGGATTGATCGCAGATACATTAACACCTGTGCATCGTTATTTTGTCAGCCCAGGCGGATCAGATGAGTATGCACACGTGTTTGTTGCAACAGTAGACTCAGATCAAAGTCAGCCCATTGCTGGAGTGCCTTCAGAGGGTGAAAATATACGCGTATTGACTGTCTCTCGTACAGCCGTCTATGAACAACTGAGCCAAGGTCAAATTAATAATAGCGCAACTTTAATTGCGTTATTGACTTTTCAACAGCAAGAATCACGTTGGGTTTCAAAGACTTGAAGTATTAGAACGCTTTGAATAGTTTGAATTTTTTTGTTAATTTAAAAACATTAAAAATATTGAGATGATTAAATCATGCCTTCCAACTCAAAAGCGTATGATGCTGCATCCCTAAGTGTACTTAAAGGTCTAGAGCCTGTTCGAGTCCACCCTGGAATGTACACAGACACTCGAAACCCCAATCATTTAGCCCAAGAAGTCATCGATAATAGTGTCGATGAAGCCCTTGCAGAGCATGCATCACAGATTCATATCACTTGGCTTGATGGCGGTGGTTTGTGTGTTGAAGATGATGGCCGGGGTATGCCAACAGACATTCACCCCGAACAAGGCTTATCTGGAGTTGAGTTGATTCTAACTCAGCTGCATGCTGGAGGAAAATTCTCAAATCAAAATTATACTTACTCAGGTGGATTGCATGGGGTGGGCATTTCTGTGGTAAACGCGCTATCGAGCCGACTCACCGTTGAAGTCAAACGTCAGGGCAAACGTTATCAAATGTCTTTTGAATCAGGACAAAAGCAAAGCGATTTGATTGTTTTAGGTGATGTTTCTAAACAAGAGACTGGGACACGAGTCACATTCTATCCTGACCCTCAGTTTTTCGATGCTCCAACGTTTGATCGTGCTCAATTAATCCAAGTGCTTAAAGCTAAAGCCGTGTTGTGTCCTGGGTTGACCATTTACCTTCATGAAGGTGATCATACCCAACATTGGTGTTACCCCTTAGGTATTGCTACTTATTTTGAAAGTCTTTTAAATGAACTTCAAGTAGCACCCAAATCAGGTTGGTTGGGTTCAGATGAAGCAGATGAATTTGCGGTGCAATGGGCTGTAGCTTGGCGCCTAGATGGCACACCATCGGTTAATGAGAGTTATGTTAACCTGGTACCAACTGCTCAAGGTGGCACGCATGTGAATGGTCTAAAAGCTGGGGTATGTGAAGCCATTCGACAGTTTGCAGAAACACATGATCGTTTGCCTAGAGGTCTTAAACTTAAACCAGAAGATATTTTTTCAAGAGTGAATTATATTTTATCTGTAAAGGTTCTAAAACCTCAATTTTTTGGGCAAACTAAAGAGCGTTTAATGAATAAAGGTGTGACACCCTATGTTTCAAAAGTGGTTGAGCACGCATTAAGCTTATGGCTGAATCAGCATATGCAAACCGCTGAAGTATTGGTTGATTTGTGTGTTGAGTTAGCTTTAAACCGGTTAAAGCAAGCCAAAAAAGTTGTCAGAAAAAAAATCACATCAGGTCCAGCTTTGCCCGGAAAACTAACAGATTGTACGTTGTCCTATGATCAAGACAGCGAATTATTTTTAGTTGAGGGAGATTCTGCAGGAGGTTCTGCGCGTCAAGCTCGAGATCGAGACACTCAAGCTATCATGCCGTTAAGAGGTAAAATTTTAAATACTTGGGAAGTTTCATCAGAAGAAGTACTTGCTTCTCAAACGGTACATGATATAGCGATTGCTATGGGGGTTGATCCAGGTTCAGATGACTTAACACAGTGTCGTTATGGTAAAGTCTGTATTCTTGCAGATGCCGACTCGGATGGACTACACATCAGTACATTGTTATGCGCTTTATTTATGAAACATTTCAAGTCATTGGTGCGTGATGGACGGGTATTTGTTGCCATGCCACCTTTATATCGAATCGATGTGGGAAAAATGGTTTATTATGCGATTGATGATGCAGATAAAGACCGCATATTAGGTGATTTATCCGAAAAAGATCAACAACGTGCTGCCATACAACGTTTCAAAGGCTTAGGTGAGATGAATCCAAGCCAGCTGAGAGAAACCACAATGGCTGTTGAAACCCGTCAACTGATACAGCTTACCATTGAAGATGAGTATGAAGATGATGCAATGTTAGATTTGCTACTTGCTAAAAAGCGGAGTGAAGATCGGCGTGCTTGGCTTGAACAAAAAGGGGACTTAGCTAAAACCTGAACGGCCTCAATTTGATGATGTTTGAAGCCTTGGATCTGAGAGAGTTTGTATCATTGAAATAGGGGGAGGCACAGTCGCTTGCTCCAGCAAACTTATATCTTCTGAAATTCTAACAGCTAAATCGATCGGTAATTCAAATAATGGAGATTTTATAGGTTTTTCAGATTCTATAAATTTTAGAACACCTCGCATCAAATATAATTTTTTAAAAGCTAATTTTAAATTTGGAAGAGATTCCATCCAACTATAAATAGGATCATTAAACATTTGAGGGGTTGATGGCAGACCACCTGGGAAAGGTCTATGAAACAATCCATTCAATATAGACTGTTTTAAATACTTTGTACGCACCAAAACTTGACCCAATTGGACGTTAGAGAGGTCTTTTAGCTCTACAAAAAGCCTTTGAATTATCTTTGAATGAGAAGGTCGATCTAGATGATCAGTCCACCTTGTTCGTGATCCTTTGATATCGACTGTACATTCTGTGAGTCTAAAGATTTTTAACTGATCACATGATAAGAATTGTGTCATAAATTGGCTTAAAAATTCTTCTACATCAGAATAATGTTGAGCATACAAAGTGTTCCCAAAAAAATGGAATTCTATCAGTTGGCGATTCTGGTTAGCTAGATTGACCAGTGATGGTATAGTGTCTTCAGTAAAAATTAATCCTTGAATCGATATAAATCGCAGCGTTTGATAATGTGTAAGTTCTTTGATCATTAACTGATGACAGTGAGCCTTTTTAATTATTTCTTTTTGAAACTCTTGGTTATAAAAAGGGGCCTGAAGCTCTAATCTGTTTCCAATGAAATCAAATCGTTCAAGTCGAGAACAGTGACTCAAAAGGCGGCTCAATGATTTCATCGAATCTTGATTAAAACAACAGGATTGAATACTCAGCCCAATGAATCGATCTCCAAAAGATTCAATACCTTTGACTAATAAATACCCAATCGTGTGATGACATAATAAAAATAAAAGAGCTTTTTTAGGTAATTCTTCGATTTTGTCGTTAAACCTATAATAACATTTATAACCACTAGATGATGGATTCGAGTGATTTTCATTCAAGTAATCTAAGCAGGATCTTAAGAGACTTTTTTCTTCTGTCTTAGGGGTTAAATAGATAAGTTTTATATCCTTCATGGGTATTAAAAATTTGTGTAAAGTGATCAGAATATTAAGAGATTTATTGAACAAAAATCAAGATCAATTTTGATTAGAAGCGCGTAAGTAGATACACCATTGAACTGAGCGGCCTTTAATCACATGATGTGGAGGAAGAGGTGGTTTTCTTTTTAAAGGATACTTCAGTACAATACGCTGAACACCTGGATGATTTAATGCCAGTTGAAGTAATGACTGTACGTCATGATTTGAGTGATGTTTAGATAATATTGAAAGTATTTGCATCGATTTGTTTGACAAACGACCTTTAGGCTTTGGTGGAAACATAGGATCTAAATAAATTACTTGAGGGCTTGGATATTTTAAATGTTTTAGCGCATGTTCGGCAGTTTGTATCTCAATGCTCCAATGTTGAGGTGAACCTAAACGCCAGTGCGCATATTGAGCCATTAAACCTACAATTGGGTGTTGTTCAACGCTGATTACAGTAGTTGGCATTGAGCTGAGCACAAATGAATCCTGACCAAAACCACAGGTTAAATCCCAAATCACAGGTTTAAGGTGAAGTTGGCAAGCTCGACCTAATAAAGTTTGGTGTGGAGTGTTGATTTTATCTTGTTGTGAGTGATGATTAAAATCAATCACAAAAGGTTTAAATGAAGCCGGATGAATGGAGAGTGATAATGTGCGCTGAATAAGACTCAGTTGAACGGGCACTGATTGACAGTCTTTTTTTTGTAAGGGGGAGAGTGCTTCGATAAGTTGCATCAAATATGCTTGAGCACGAAGGTCAGCCTGCTCAACATTAAGCCAAGGATATTGCATATGAGAAATGGTCAATTAACATCAATACAAATAAAGCAAACAGATATTTAATTGAAAAAATAAACGTTTGATAAGCAATATGCGGTGATTGAGAACGGTATAATTGATATGTCCAGTAAATAAAGCGAAGGTTTAAGAGCTGACTTGCAATTAAATAAGGGACCCCCAGCATGCCAATGGCAAAGGGTAAGCCTGTGGCTGCAACCAGCAACCAAGTGTAGAGGATGATGTTCAACTTAGTGTAAGCAACACCATGTGTAACCGGCAGCATTGGGAGCTGACTTTTTTCATAATCTTTGATTTTTGCAATGGCTAAAGCCCAAAAGTGTGGAGGCGTCCATGCAAAAATAATGAGCACCAATAACCAAGGTTCTGCGGTTAAATGAGGCTCTACACAGACCCAGCCTAAAAGGGGAGGTAATGCTCCGGATAAGCCACCGATCACAATATTTTGTGAAGTGATACGTTTTAACAATGCAGTATAGATTAAGCCATACCCCAATAAAGTAGCTAGAGTCCATGCAGCAGCCGTTGAATTCACATAAAACCACAAAATAGAAAGGCCTATAGAGCCTAATATCACTGCAAATAGTAGGGCATTTTTAACTGAAATGTGATGTTGAGGCAGAGGGCGTTGTTGGGTGCGTTGCATGCGTGCATCGATATGACGATCAATAACATGATTTAAGGCGGCTCCAGAAGCAGAGGCCAGAGCAATACCTAAAGAACCGAATATGACAATAGAGATAGCCGGTAATTGATCATGCGCCAGTAACATACCAACCCAAGCGCACAAAATCATGAGGGCTACAACTTTAATCTTACATAAATCTAAGTAAGTTGAGATTTGAGACATCTAAACACTCCTTGAGCGCTTGAATATAAAACAGAGCGTTAAGCAAGCCAATAGCAACATTAACCCAACACCATTATGGGCCACCGCAACGGTCATGGGTAGAAATTTTAGAATGTTAGTGACTCCTAAAGCAATTTGGGCGAACAATATCAAAGGAATCAGGATTAACATGATCCGTGTAAGTCCTTGAGGGCGCTTGAGTGCACACCATAAGAGCATACTGACAAGGCACAGCGTTGTGATGATCGCTCCCCATCGGTGAACCATTTGAATCGCCGCTCGGGCATGTTCACCTAGTAATCCAAATTCGTAGTTTTGACCTATAGGGCTGAGTACATTAAAACCTTGCTTAATACTAGGCCAAGAAAACCAATCCATTGGGCAGTGAGTTAAATCTGGGCAAATCAATGCAGCATAATTTGAACTGGTCCATCCTCCGAGCATGATCTGCATAAAAACAATAAATGTGACAATTGACATCATCTGAAAAGCACGCTTCGAAGTGAGGGTATTAAAAGGACGGGGAGTGAGTAGTCTGGTCTCATGTTGTGTCAGTGCAGACCAATATAAACAAGCCGTCAGTGTGAATCCACCCATCAAATGTCCCATCACCACTAAAGGAAGTAATTTCCAAGTGACAGTCCACATTCCAAGAATGGCTTGAAAGATGATTAAAGTACTGGCGCCCAGCATAAGCTTAAGATTATTTTTAAGGCCTTTGGTTTTTAAAAACACCGCCCTTAAAGTCATCAAAAAAACACCAAGGACAAGTGTGCCTGCAAAATAGCGATGAATCATTTCAGGCCACATGCGATCAGGAGACAGAGGCGGCATGGTTGGATATGCTTGCGTGGCGCGCGCGATCTCATGAGCATTCTGAGGGACGCTTATAAGATGACCATAACATCCCGGCCAATCAGGACACCCTAACCCTGAGTCAGCCAGTCGAGTATAAGCGCCTAAGAGCACGACAACACATGCAAAAGCCATTGTTGCCCAGGGGAGATATCGATCTAGTTTTGAATGCAGCATAAATGTTTAATCCAATATATCAATGGTTTCTGATGATTTAGATTATAAAGCGATGCGCTGAATTGAGCAAGGGTTCAGAAGCATTCTCTAGTGATAGGTGAGGCAATATTAGGTTATATCGTACTCACTAGCCCATTTGAGATTGTTTCATGAGTTTTGTTAAATCTTTGTTGAGCCGTATAGGCCAATCTTGTTGAGGGTAATATAAAGGCACCAAATGGTTTGGGTCAATAATTGCTGCAGTTGAATCAGAAGATGGGCTGCAATGTTTTAGAAAATGATTGATCTTAGTTTGATCGGTTTTTAAGATCACTGCACGAAGATTCGAACGAGCGACGGCTTTTGACCAACCTTTTGAATGTTTTTGGGGCACCCAAATTGTGGCTGATACTCGATGCGGCTCTGTTTGATGGACATTTAGAATCTGTTTGAGATGCTTGATTGATAAAGTACATTGATGATCGCAAGGTTTTGAACTAACCCATAAAATCTGCCAAGGGGTTGGGTTTGCTTTTGCAATAGGCAGTGAAATAGCAGGATGAATAAAAATGCCTTGTTGTGTAGTGTGTCCAGTGTAACGATGCAAGTACATCATCACAGATATTAAAACTGGAATAATAACAATCAGCAAAATAAAAAATAAATTGTTTCGGTTCTTTGAAATCATGAGGTGCGCTCGCTGTGAATGTAAACAAAGATCATTAAAGCAATGAATGCAAATAAGAAAAATTGAACCGCATAAAAGATATGACGGCTTGGAGATAAAACAACAGGTTTCCAGTCACGTTCAAAACCTAAGGGGGCTTTTGCATCTAAACGAATGATAAAGGGTTGAAAAGGTTGATTGATTTTAGAGGATAACTTTTCAATCTCAAGACCTTGTATCACCAGTGGGAAATCATTTTTATCAGGAATAGTATGTGTAATAAAAGGATTTGGAGATACAAAATATATTTGTCCCTGTATTGTTTGAGATCGTTTAGGTTGTGCATAGTGTTTGAAATCAAAAGATCGATGCACCCAACCTAAATTAACTAAGACTGGATCAAGCTGAGCTTTGGGTTTGAAAGGAACAATGACATGATAGCCTAGCTGATGCCGATGATATTGATGATCGAGCAATATCATATGAGCCCAATCGAATGCACCTGATGCTTCAACAGGGGTGTATTGTTTGAGTGCACTGGTTTTAAATAATTCACTTAAAGATTTCGGATGTTGGTGTGCACTGAGTTGATAATGTTGAATCATGTTGTGTTTGGTTTGTGCGCGTTGAATCTGCCATTGTCCTAATCCAATCAACATTAAAAAGGCAACAAGAAAAACACTTAAAGACAGCCAGGTCGCTTTAAAACGAAAGGTTCTTACTTGTGTCTTTAAGCCATGCTTGCTAATATTTAAAAACATCAGACGGATCTCTCTTTACTCATGCAAAATATTATTCTAACAAAAATCATCATGACAGTACTACTTTTCATCGTGCTTTTTACTTTAGGTGCAGCTTTGAAAGCTCTGATTACACATGAGCAGCAAGGAAAAAGTCTACTTAAAGCACTTACTTGGCGTATTGGGTTATCTGTATTTGCTTTTGCATTATTAATATTGGGTTTTTACTTAGGTTGGTGGTATCCACATGGTTTAATTCCATCAGCTACTCGAGTTTGATGATCATCATGGGGGGAAATCAATGGGACCATCTGGAATAAGCTTAGGTTCATTGTTGTTGATTTTAGTGGTTGCCTTTGTCTTATTTGGAGGGCGTCGACTTCACTCGCTACCAGAAGACATTGTTCGAGTGATTCAAAAGTTTAGAAAAGGGCTTGAATCAAGTGCTCATTCATCCGAAAAAGAGCCGCCCAAACATGTTTGAAATAGGTTTAGGTGAGTGTGGGGTGATTGTTTTAGTTGCATTACTTGTTTTTGGTCCAGAAAAGCTTGAGCAAATGTCTCAAACCGTTGGTCAATTGATTGGACGTTGGCAACGAGCTCTCAATCTGAGTGAAGCATCTGAATCAACTCAAACAGACAATCATTTGAGCTGTGATCGTTCCCTCGATAAGAAGGAATAATCTAAATGTCGTTAGAGTACTGGCATTCTATTCAGCGTTCAGTGATTAAAGTGATCATTTTTTTTGCGCTTACTTTTGTGACAGCTCTACTCTATTCAAAGTCGATTTATAGTTGGATAGAGCATCCGCTTTTACAGGACTTACCATCTCATCATTTAATTTCAACTTCGTTAACCCACATTGCTACAATGCCTCTTCAATTAAGTGGTTGGGTGAGTCTCTTCATAACGATGCCTTATGCGTTATACGAGTTATGGCGTTTTGTTGCACCAGCACTGACACGCCATGAACAATTTAAATTCTTGGGTGTTATGATATTGAGTGTAATGCTTTTTATATTGGGTGCAGGGGTGGCCTATTATGTGATATTGCCTATTCTTTTTAATGCTTTGCTCCAAATGGCCCCAAGAAGTGTTGAGGTGTTACCTGATATGAATCTTTACTTAAACTTTGTGGGAACTTGGACCATCACTTTCGGGCTTCTGGCACAGTTACCTCTAATGATGTGTGTACTAACTTATTTGAGATTATTTCAATCTCGGATCTGGTTTGATTATCGCCCTCATGCAATGGTGTTGAGCTTTGTAGTGGGGATGTTGTTGACTCCCCCTGATGTGGTTTCACAGTTATTATTAGCGCTTCCTTTATGTGGATTATATCAATTAGGTTGCTATTTGGCCTTCAAGTGTACGAGTGAAAATCAAAAGGCTTAATTAAAATTGATGTTATTCAGTTTAAGCATTCCTTATCTAAGACAAGTGTGATGAATTCGGTGTGCTTTAGAAAGAGGGGGTGCAGGCCTTGACACAGGGTCTTTTTTCAGATGTATCTTTGCGATCATCAAGAGGGCGCTTCATGGGTTGTGGGTTTGGTTTTGAATTGTTTGAGCTTAAATTTTGGGCTTCTACAGGTCGTACAGTAGCCTTCTCTTCTAGTTTTTCTGAGTGCCCATGAGTTTTAGCCGTGTGTTCTAAGAATATATTAAGGTGTTCGGGCTTATTTCTTGCAAAGCTAGTCATGTGTTCTAAGAGTTGTTTAATGGTGTCATTAATTTCAGTTGCGTGCTTTAAGAGTATTTTAAGGCATTCAGTACGACTACAGAGTGTTGCGTAATGTAAAATAGTAAGATTCGTGTAAGTGCCCCCTCCAGTGCGTAAGAGTGAGCCGGTTTGTGTGAAGAGTTTTTTAAGAAAGGTCTTATCTTGTTGATCCGCGTCAATTTTAGTCGCGTGCTTTAAGAGTATTTTAAGGCATTCAGTACGGCCAGAGAATGTTGCGTAATGTAAAATAGTAAGATTCGTGTCAGCGCACCCTCCAGTGCGTAAGAATGAGCAGGTTTGTGTGAAGAGTTTTTTAAGAAAGGCCTTATCTTGTTGATCCGCGTCAATTTCAGTCGCGTGTTCTAAGAGTTTTTGAAGGAGTTCAGGTTGATTGCTTCCTATTGCATAATTTAAAACGGTAAAATCTGTCTGAGTAATCCAATCAATCCCATTGTAGAATAAGCGTACGTATGTGTGTGTGAAGAGGTTTTCAAGAAGGGACTTGTATTGTTGATGAGCTCTGTATTTTAAAAGTATTTGGAGACATGTGAGCGTTTTGCTCTGTTTTATTTCGAACTGTAGAGCGTTAAGATTTGTGTAATAATCTCTTTCTACATACACGATATCGTGATTTTGTTTCAAGAACATGTCTAAAATTTGTCCACCCTTGTGAATTTTAGCTGCGTGTTCTAAGAGTATGTTAAAGCATTTGCTGTTACCGATTGCCAACGCGAAAGATAAAGCATCAATACCTCTGTAAGTCGGATTAAATCTGAATAATGATATTGTTTGGCTCCTATTTATGAAGGAATAATTTTTATAACAAAATGTTAAAATGTTTGGGTATTGATTGATAAGCGCTTGAACATCTGCGGGCTGATCATGGACGACATGTTTAAAGAGTGCATGCACTATCTGTGAGTTGATCTTAGCTATAAATTCTTTAGACTGGGGGTTGGGATCTGGCATAGTTGTCTCTTTTTGAACAATAGTTGCGTTATTATTGCTTGATTTTGTTGGTGTGTAAATGTTAAATTCGATGTGTAGGATGCTGTTTAATGCCCTGGAGTATCATGCCATAGTATTTTGTGAATTTGTAGTTGAAGGCGAATAGGTAAACCTGAATCTAAAATCCATTGAGCGAGTTGAGTTGGGTTGATACCCGGTGTCATTGGGGAGAAAAGCCATTCAATGCCTGAAGGAAGGTTGTAACGCTTGATTTGTTCACAAGCCCATTGAAAATCAAACTCACTACAAATAACAATTTTTAACTGATCAAGTGCTTTGAGATGCGCTATATTCTCCCATTTATTACGATCTACCTCGCCAGAATCAGGTGTTTTAAGATCCATGATAATCATTGTGCGAGTATCAAGGGTTGAGATATCCATGGCTCCTGACGTTTCAATGGAAACAGCATATCCTAAATCACATAGTTGTGTGATTAAGGTTAAAACAGCAGGTTGAGCAAGGGGTTCTCCACCCGTAACACAAACCGTTTGGGTAGGATAATGTTGAATGGTTTCAATGATTGACTCAATGGACTGACGTTGACCTTGATGAAAGGCATAAGCTGTATCACAGTAGTGGCAACGTAAAGGACAGCCCGTGAGCCGAACAAAGACGGTCGGTAACCCACATCGAATGGATTCACCTTGAATTGAATAAAAAATTTCATTGATTTTGAGTGTATTCATTTATTTAACCGATTCTTCGACGGAAATTAAGCAACCTGGCTTTGGGCTTAAATCAATTTTTAGCGATATCGTATCTAAAAGACCTAGGGTTGAGCGCAATGATTGCAAAAACCATTTTCCTAGATTTTCACAAGTTGGTGGATATTTTTGAAAATCTGGATGATCATTTAAATGCGTGTGATCCAGTTGATGGCATAAAGCCGAGACAGTATTTTGAAGCTCAAGATAATCCACTTCCCACGTGTTTGTATTGACATAGGGTGCTTTTAGATGAACACACACTTGATAGGTATAACCATGAGGTTGTTGACAAGGACCTGTAGCGGTTTCGATTTGGACACTCGAGCAAAATACATCAGAAACACTGACGGTATAATCATAATTAAACACAATACGCTCTCAAAAACTAAGAGTATAAAACAATGCCCTAATATTTGGAATCTAAATGATATTGGATTCAGTAGGATTTTTGGATGGATTAAAAGACCAGCGATGAATACGAATGCTAACTTGAGCCTCTGTTAGGGTCCCTTCATACGCTGCAGGTAGTATTTGACCATTGAATCGAGCATAGCCAGTCACTTTAAATGTAGGGGGAGGGGATGGAGATTGAATCAATTGTATCCACTGAGCTAAAGGAATAGACCACCCTAAATGTTTGAAAATTAAATACTCAGGATCAGGCCCCACCCAATGCTGATGACCTATGCTCAATTGAGCATAGGTGTTTTCAGTCTCAGTCCATTCAAGGGTCGCAAGTGGAAGACCCATTGAGCTTAAAATAGTAAAACGATCAGTATATGGGCTATGTTTCCAATAAAAGCGGACTGAGTTTTTTTGATGAGGTTGACGTATAAAGGCATAACCTTCTGTGGTCCAACTGGGATGTTCAGTCCAAAAATGTTGTGGTACAGTTTGCTGAGAGCTCAGTAAATCTGGAGCTTGAGGGGTGCAAGCCGCACCCAGACAGGCTGTGATTAAAATTAAATATTGAGTGATTCGTGTTAATCTTAAACAAAAAGTCATCATTCATGATTGCAATTCAATTAATTGTATTTTACCTACTTAAACAAAATCAAAACAAGTTAAAATTTAATAAACTCAATGGATTTTTGAATCAGGGTCTGATTTGATAGGCAACGTTCATGAATCTAAACCCCCAATCAATCAGATACATTTGATTTTAAAATGTTTCTAATTTTTAAATGTCAGAGGTTTTTGATCAATGATTAGAGTGTGACTGTCTAGGAATAAGTATCTTTTGAGTGTTTCAAAAGCCGATTTAACCTTTTCATTGCCAATGTGGTTATAGTAGAGATACAGTGAATTGAGCGTGCATTTGAGGTCTTTAACTGCTTTAGCGAGCGATCTTACGGATTCAGGGCTCATGTTTTCATTCCGCATGCCCAATGATTTTTGAACTATTTTTTCGTTAAATCAAATAATATCTTTATGCACAAGTGCTTAAAATCCAGTAAAGGCCTAAAGTCATTTAAATGATCTTAGGCCTGTTCAAGATATATTCAAAACAAGGATCTCTGACTTAGGGAGCGCGTTGTAAAGGGCTTACAGTTTGATGTGTGCTACCGTTATCCTGATTTGAATCTGTTCTTCGACAACAACAACAAAGTGTTCGAATAAAACTTTGTGACGGTGTTGTGGTGTTTTGTTGCTGATCTGGAGCTTGGGATGTTTGTGGCTGAGTTGAACTTGACTGTCCTCGATCCGCTATCGTTAAAATATTGCTTGAAGGAGAAGTGTTTGTTTGATTGAGTAATCTTCCCAGGGTAGCCGGATCAATTATAAAATTTGTATTGTTAACTTGTGCAGGTATAGCGTCAGGAGGCACTCGATGTTCATCTGCGATTTGATGTTCTCTTTGGGTCCTCTGAATTAGCTGTGCTAAAATGTTTAATATATTCATAATATTTAACCTTTTGTTGTTATGAAGTGAATGTGTTTTGCATTATTTTTCTTTTTAAATCAATGGTTTGTTTTGTTTTGAGGCCGCGCAGGTGAATTTAAATGGTTGGGCTTAAATCAGCCAAAGGGATTAAGATCTCAAATAACACATCCATCTATCAAAAATAACAACACA